>Ga0209232_1001842_pt1 | contig 11042 bp, 12 predicted proteins | sample ETNvirenome_2_60_FD_184066 | JGI IMG/M metagenome (GOLD analysis project Ga0209232, IMG submission 184066) | Marine viral communities from the Pacific Ocean - ETNP_2_60 (SPAdes) (version 2) | ecosystem: Environmental > Aquatic > Marine > Oceanic | place: Pacific Ocean | collected 2013-06-22
GATAACGAGCATGTAGAAGACGCGGTCAAGTTTCTTAGAAAATTTTCAAAATAGGAGAGAATAAATGGGAATAGTCGATAGAACACCTCCAACCGTAAAGGGTAATCTTGGTAAATACAATAAGATTATTAAAGTGGGTTCGAGTACAACATTTGAGGCTACTGGTTCGAATGAAGCTAAAGCTTTCATTCTTGAGAATGTAAGTAATGTTGTCGTTCATGGTTCGGGTGGTGGACATATACCAGGCACAGCTTTATCAGCAGATACTCTTTACGAAATTGGTGTAAAGAAAATAGTAATCGGAAGTAGTGGTATAGCTTATTTACTTGTGTAAATGTCAGATACAAAAATCAAAGAGGTAATTAAACAAGAGTATTTAAAGTGTGCAGTAGATCCTGTTTACTTCCTAAAAAAGTATGCTGTGATTCAACATCCACTTAAGGGTAAAGTACCATTCGCTCTTTATCCGTTTCAAGAGGCATCCCTCAAAGATTTTAAAAATCATAACTATAATGTCATTTTAAAGGCCCGTCAGTTGGGAATCTCAACATTAACTGCTGGATACGCTTTATGGATGATGACATTTCAAACAGACAAAAACATATTGGTAATTGCTACCAAACAAGATACCGCAAAAAATTTAGTAACAAAAATACGAGTGATGCACGCAAACCTACCGAGTTGGGTAAGGTCAAAGTGTGTTGAAGATAATAAACTCTCACTTAGATACTCGAATGGTTCTCAAGTAAAGGCGATATCAAGTACCGAAGACGCAGGTCGTTCAGAGGCACTATCCTTACTCGTTATTGATGAGGCAGCATTCATCGATAAGATTGATACAATATGGACTGCTGCACAAAGTACTTTGAGTACTGGTGGTCAATGTATCGCACTATCCACACCGAATGGTGTTGGTAATTGGTTTCATAGAACTTGGGTAGGTGCCGAAGAAGGTGAGAATGATTGGAACACAATTAGATTACATTGGACAGTTCATCCTGAAAGAGAACAAGAATGGAGAGATGAACAAGATAAACTCTTAGGACCTTCAGAGGCCGCACAAGAGTGTGATTGTGACTTCATCACCTCAGGTCAAGGTGTTGTTGACCCACGAATCTTAGAGGAGTACAAGAAAACACAAATAGAAGAACCATTAGAGAAAAGAGGATTTGATAGTAATCTATGGATTTGGAAACCACCAAACTATACAAAGGATTATGTGGTTGCTGGTGATGTTGCTCGTGGTGATGGACAAGACTTTTCAGCTTTCCATGTGATTGATGTGGATAGTATGGAACAAGTGGCAGAGTACAGAGGGAAAATTTCTACCAAAGACTTTGGTAATTTATGTATGAATGTGGCTCAAGAATACAACAACGCACTACTTGTGATTGAGAACTCAAGTATTGGTTGGGCATCTATTCAACAAGTGATAGATAGACAATACGATAATTTATTCTACACCTCAAAAGATTTACATTATGTAGATGTTGCTAGACAAGTAACAAACAGATACAGAAACTCAGATAGACAAATGGTACCTGGATTTAGTATGACATCAAAGACGAGACCATTGGTAATAGCAAAATTAGAAGAATACTTTAGGGAGAAGTCAGTAATTGCACATTCTTCACGATTAATAGATGAGTTGTTTGTATTTATATATAACAACAATAGAGCCGAGGCCATGGCTGGATACAACGATGATTTAGTGATGAGTTTAGCCATAGGACTTTGGGTAAGAGACACAGCCCTTCGATTAAGAGCCGAAGGTATGGCTTTGCAAAAAGATGTACTAAATAGAATGATAGACTATGAAGCGGTCTACACACCAAGTGAAAATAAAAAAGAAGGTTGGACGATGGATGTAGGTGATAAAAAAGAAGATTTAACTTGGTTAATTAAGTAAGAGGATAAAATGGCAGAATCCAAATTAAGAGCAAGACTAAGAAGATTATTTTCCACAAATGTTATAGTAAGACATGCAGGTGGAAGAAAATTAAAGATTGCTGATACAAATAGACTCCAACAAACCACAAAGGATAATCTTGTTGATAGATACTCAAGATTATATAGTAATCTAGCTACAGGTGGATATGGAAAATCTCAACAGATTACTTTTCAATCTCAAAGAATAGGGTTATTTAGAGATTACGAAGAAATGGATAATGACGCGATTATCTCAAGTGCTCTTGATATTTACGCGGATGAATCAACAATGAGGTCTGAATACGGAGATGTATTGACCATACAATCAGATAACGAAAATATTTATGATATTTTGAGAAATCTTTATTATGATATTTTAAATGTAGAATTCAATCTATGGCCATGGACAAGAAATATGTGTAAGTATGGTGACTTTTATCTTTACTTAGATATTAAGGATAATTATGGGGTAACTAATGTAGTACCTCTTTCAACATATGATGTCACGAGAATCGAAGGGGTAGATCCTGCCGAACCATACTTGGTTACATATCATGTTCAAGATGCTGATAACAGACATTCAAATCAAAGAACTGAAAAGGAATTTCAGAATTTTGAAGTTGCACATTTTAGACTACTAAGTGATTCAAACTTTCTACCTTATGGTAAGGGTATGATTGAAGGTGGTCGTAAGATTTGGAAACAATTAAGTCTTATGGAAGATGCTATGTTGATTCATAGAATCATGAGAGCACCTGAAAAGAGGGTGTTCAAGATTGATATTGGGAACATACCACCAGCAGAGGTGGAAAACTTTATGCAAAAGATAATCAACAAGATGAAGAAAGCACCAGTCATGGATCAAGATGGTGATTATAATCTCAGATATAATATCCAAAATCTTACTGAAGATTTTTTCCTACCTGTAAGAGGTGGAGATAGTGGTACTCAGATAGAAGGACTACCGGGTTTGACATATGAGGCTGTGGATGACATTGAATATCTAAGAAACAAATTATTAGCCGCACTTAAAGTTCCTAAAGCTTTCATAGGATATGAGGAATCACTTGGTAGTAAGGCAACATTGGCAGCTGAGGATGTTAGATTCGCCCGTACCATTGAAAGAATACAAAGAATATTGGTTAGTGAGTTGACAAAAATTGGTATTGTTCATTTATATTCACAAGGATATACTGATGAGGATTTAGTAAACTTTGAATTGAGTTTGACCAATCCATCCAAAATTTACGAAGAAGAAAAGATTGAATTGTGGAATTCCAAACAATCTCTTGGACAATCGATGATAGATTCTAAGATAGCTTCAACGGAGTGGGTGTATGATAATGTATTCAAGTTTACCGAAGAAGAAAAGAAAAAAATGAGATTAGAATTAATCAAAGACCAAAAGAGAAAGTTCAGACATGACCAAATAGAACAAGAGGGTAATGACCCAGTACAGAGTGGTGAGGCCGTAGGAACACAAGGAGCCATGATGGGTGGTGGTGATGAGATGGGCGGTATGATGGGTGGTGAACCACCTCAAGAAGACCCAAACATGGGTAGGACTGGTGATGAGATTGGTGGTAGACCGAAGGAAGGAAATAAGTTTGGTAAAGATAGTGGGGCTCGTGGTAGAGACCCATTAGGTAGTCATGACAGACGAAAACAGTATGGTATAGCACTGGCACATTATAATGCAATGGAAAAAGACCTTAAGAAATTAAATATAAAAGACAGAAAATTGTTAGAGGAAACGATGGATGTTGAAAAAGAATATGCAGATGATGTAAATTCTTTAAATGATGATTCTAAATAACGATTTATTAGAAGTTTTTATATTTATATAAGAGATATTATACGGAGAATTGGAGTATATACATGAGTAAACGAGTAAAACACTCGAAAATTAAGAATACAGGTATTCTTTTCGAGCTACTATCAAGACAAATCACTCAAGATATCATAAGTGATGACAAGAAAAGTAAATCTATCGATTTGCTCAAAAAATATTTTAACGAAAATACACAAATTGGTAAGGAAAATCAACTTTATCAATTATTGGTAAAAACAAATTACAACTCCACTGCCAAGGCACAAAGATTGATTGAGGCAGTATTGAAATCTCGTTCCAAAATCAATAGCAAAAAATTAAAGAACGAAAAGTATAATCTTATTAAGTCAATAAGTGAAAATTACAAGACAGAAGACTTTTTCCGTTCTCGTATTCCAAATTATAAAGTATATGCTTCGGTATATAAATTATTCTTATCCGAATCAATAGAATCTCTAAATCCTTTAGATGAGGTGGATAGTAACTTTACTATAATAGAACACATTACAGGTAAGAAAATTCCTTCATCAGTAAAAGGTGAAACAGAAGTAATCAAAGAATTCAAAGGTCAAGATAAAGACCTAAGATTATTATCCTACCAATTGATGGTTGATAATTTTAACAAAAGATACAAGACTCTAAATACTCCACAAAAAAATCTCTTAAAAGAATATATAAATAATATCTCAAATACCAATTCTCTAAGAGAGTTTGTCAATGATGAAGTACAGAAAATAAAAACGGCCTTAACATCACATCTACCAAAAATTGATGATGATATCACACGGATAAAACTCCAAGAGGCCGTTAATCAAATAGAAAACCTTACCAAAGGTCGCATTGTCAAAGACAAACAAGTTATTTCTCTAATGAGGTATTATGAACTCATTAAGGAGCTTGACAATGTCCGCTCAAAATAAACTAAAAGAGTATATAAGGCAACTCATTCAAAAAGAGTTAAAGGAGGCTTCCTCAACTGCCTCTGCAGGTGATATATCTTACAAGACACCTTACGCATTCAAGAAAAACAAAAAGGGTAAAAAGAAGAAAAAGGCTGGATATGGTGGTGCACATCACGACCCTACTATCGGTACAGATAATTTTCATGCCAAAGACCCTAAGTTGAGAAATGAAGGTAAGTATCATGATTTTCGTAATGACGACTCATTGACAACCAAACAAAAGATTGGAATGGCCATGAGGGAAACTCGTGATAGTTTGAAAAATTTAGAAAAGACAATCGATATGAATGTACGATTGAAAAAAGAAATGAATGTAGATTCAAGGGATTATTGGAAAAACACACATAAAGCACTCCATAAAATAGGTGAACGATTAGTAAAGTTAGCAGGTAAAGTCGGTCAACTAAGATAATCCCATGTCTTTTGATGAAAACAAAAAATCCTACATGGATTCTTTGTATGGAATTTCTACCTTGTTGAAAAGGTGGCATACAGAGATTCATAAGAAGGATGTAAGTAAAAACTATATGATTAGTCGTCTTGATGATTGGATAAAGAAACTCCAAGAATTAAGACACGATATCATGATGAGGAAAAGCTAATGAAACTGAAAGACCTTTTAAAAGAGAGTAAGTACTTAAAACGAGAGTTTGGTGAAAAATTACCAACATTGGATAGTGTGATGAAACAACATCAAGAATCCAAAGAACCATTGGTTGAAACTCACAAGCAAAAAGTAAAAACAAGATTTGGTATTTTAGAAATAGAACATCAAGAGACTCCTACAGCACCTGGTTTTCCACCAATGTATATCGTTGATGTATTTTTGAACAAACAGCCCTTGGCAGATATCAACATAGAGGGTGACCCAAGAGATAATCCATACGAGGCAAAAGTAAAAGTCATGCCAGGTAAAAAGAAAATAAAAATGAGGCACTAATATGAAAGATTTAATAGTAGATTACATACCTTTTGAAATAACGCCAGACCAGATAAACGAATCCATCGCACAAAATGGTGGTAAGTTGGTGGTTCATGGTGTTTTACAAAGGGCAAACGCAAAAAACCAAAATGGTCGTGTTTACCCTCGTGAAATCTTAGAAAGAGAAGGTCAAAAGTACACAAAAGAATTTGTATCTCAAAAGAGAGCGTTAGGTGAATTAGACCATCCTGAATCATCGGTAGTCAATCTACAAAATGTATCACACAATGTTACAGAGATGCATTGGGAAGGTGATAACTTGGTCGGAACCGTAGAGGTATTGGGAACACCAAGTGGTAACATATTAAAAGAATTATTTAAAGCTGGTATCAAGTTAGGTATCAGTTCTCGTGGTATGGGTTCGGTTCAACCAATGCAGGAAGGTGATGGACAAGAAGTTGGAAAGGATTTTGAACTTATAGCATTTGACTTCGTATCCAATCCATCAACTCATGGAGCTTTCTTATATCCATTGAAAGAGAGTGTTGGTAATGAAACGCCAGCTGGTAGAACTTGTGGAGAGTATTGTAAGGTAGAAAGTATTATAAATGATATCATAAGAGAAGGTTAGTGATTAGTTTAAAGTCATTATTAAAAAATGTCCGTGAGGCAAAATTAACTCCACCAAAAAAGGGAGTAGAAACACCATTGGATGCTAAGGTTCAGATTCAAGGATATGGTGTAATGACAAGAAAACAATTACAGAAAAGTATTGAAAGGATTACCTATGAGGTTTATAAGGACGCAAAAAAAGGTAATGTAAAAAATATAATGAGTTCACTTTATAAAAGAAGTGTACTACAAAGATTTTTGGAAACAGAAATCCAACATAGTGGAGAATAAAATGGCGATGAATCCTAAAGAAAGAATGGAAATGGAAAAGAAGTGGAGAAACTATCGTCTTCAAGAGGTAATAACTGAAGAAGAAAACGATGCATTTGACGCACCAATTCCATCACAGATAAACAGATTTATGGAGAAATTCATAGCTGCTTTACAAAAGGGTAAATTAAACAGAAAGAGAAAATTAGCTATAATGGGAAAGGTAATATCAAATCTTGGTATCGAACCCAACGAGTTAATGAAGTATGTCCGTTTGGTAAAAAAGGGATTGTAAGTTGCCGTCCAAGTCCAAACAACAACAGAAGTTTATGGGATTGGTTCATGCTTATAAGAAAGGTGAAGTACCAGCAAGTAAGGTAAGTAAGGCCGTCAAGGATGCGGCAAAGACTATGAGTGGAAAGTCCGTTAAGAAATACGCCAAAACAAAACATGATGATTTACCAAGAAAGGTAAGTGAAAAGTATAATTACAAGAAGGCCAGAGATAAGTTTAAAAAGACTGGTGAGTTGCCCGACCACTTAAAGAAGTTGGTAAAAGATTTAGATAAGATAGAAAAAAAATATAAAGTAACAAATATAGTCGTACCTGGTTTGGAATGGATGGCTGATTTAGGTGAGGCCCAAAAAAGATACGGAGTCGATGAGGTTAAAAAGGCTGTATTGGAAGCCTGTCAAAAAGGATACATGACACATCCCACAAGAAAGACCAAGATTATGTTCGGTAAGCGGTATCGTAATTGTGTCAAGAAAGAGGATGTGAATGAATACACATATGGAGTTGGTGATATCGTAAAGGATATTAATCCAACCTGTCCTCACAATGGTGCTGTCGGAAAGGTAAAATCCGTAAATCCAAAGTCAGTAGTATTCGTTGTGATAAACAAGGGAAAGAATTATAAGCCGGGTGATGTCTTGGATAAGACACACGACCAAATGAAAAAGATGGATGAATCAGCACAAGACAGAATGAAAGATGTAATGACTGGATTGGCAAAATCTATGAAATTAAAATCCGTAGTGAGTATGCATCCTGGTAATGGTAGTTTCAGTTACTTCATGAATGATGAGAAGGAAGTAAAAAAATTAGCTCAAATGTTAAAAAAACATTTGAAAAGGGTTAGAATAATAAAATTAGATAAAGACGATTCTGCTAAATTTGTAGTTGCAGCAGATATATTTAACTTATAATGAGCTCACATCACACATGACCATATAGTGGTGAAGAGCATCCAGTTTGGATGAAACATGAGGAAGAACCTATGGATGATTATAATAAAAGAATGAAAGAGTGGATAGTAAAAATGGTTAAGGAAGAGCTATCAGAAAGTGATGATAGTGATATTGAGAATCAATCTCAGTTAAGTGAAAAGGCCAAGAGAGATTACAAGGACGAGTATAAGAAGTTTCAATCTTCTCCAAAGGCTAAAAAGTATAGAGCAGAATTAAACAAGTACAATCGTAAGAAAGGTACTTATGGTAATGGTGATGGTAAGGATGCATCACACAAAGGGGGAAAGATAGTGGGATTCGAAGCACAATCTAAAAATAGAGGTAGAGCTGAAAAGAGTAGGTTGAAAAAAGAATCTTTGATGAAAGAAAATCTAATGTCATTTTACAAATACATGGGTGATTTTTACGGAAAGAAAGGTTTGTATCCTGATACTAAAGGTAGAGATTTAAAGGTTGGGGATATAAACAAAGCTCTATCGGTTTATCTTAAGAAGTATGCTGGAGATGAATTCACAGGTGATAGTTTGGATAGAGAAAGAGTCCGTGATATCTTAATAAAAATGAAAAAGATTGACCCTCAGTATAAGAAACAAGAAGTAAAAGAAAATAAAGATAAAGTTAAAAAGTATATGATTAGTAAAGGTGATACCGAAGAAGATGCTAATGAAAAACTTAAATATTATGATTACATCAAGAAAACCTACAAGGGTATAACCCCAGCAAGAATGGCAGCAATAATGGGTCATCTAACAAAGATGGAATCCGTAAATGAAAAGATGAGACCTGCTGTAAAGAAGTTATTAAAACAAAAAGGATATGGGCCAATCTTTCAAGCAATTGATAATTCCAAAAGACAATTCAAACAAATGAGATACTCACGAGGTGAGATACAAGATACCTTGATTGATATGTTTGGTGATGAAGATCCAAAGATACTACAAAAGATTAAAGAATCCGTAAATGAAGTCAATATGGCTCATGTATACTCTAAGGATTTGAATAAGAAAAAGTTCAAGGATTTGGCACTATATTTATATCGTGTTCTCGATTTAAATCCAAGATACGATTTTAAACTCACCTCAAATAAAAAACTATTAGCAATTAATATCGATAAGATTAACCCAAAATCCCTACAGAATATCAAGAAAAGATTCGGTGTTGATTTGAAACAAAAGGCAAAGGAACCAATTAGACTTAAAAGTAAATCAGGTATGGGTAAGATAAGTCATCTTGGTATGGAATCCGTAAATGAAGGAGTTTCTAAGTCCGAAGCACAAGAGATAATGAGACAATTGGGTGGTAGAAAATTTGAAATGTTGATGGGTGTGAAATCAAAGGGAGTTGGTAAGGATGGTTTGATTCTTCATATTGGTAAGAATCCAAAGAAAATATCACATATCGTTATTGACTTAAAGAACGATGAGTATAATATAACATTTGGAAAGATATATAAGTATCAATTTAAAGTTATGAAAAAATTAAAAAGTGTTGGTGTAGAACAGCTACACGATATGATTGAAAAATATACTGGTATGTTGACAACATTTAGACCACGATGAAAAAATTAAAAGATTTAATAAAAGAATTTACAGGTACAACTGTAGGATACGGATTAAATACAGGTGATGCATGGCCTGATGGTATCTTTACAAAGTATGGTGAAACAAGATTAATCACACCAGCTGGTATGCCAAGAGGAATGAAACAATTGGTAGCTCCAGCAGCAGATTCCGTGTATGGTGGAGATGGTTCTAAAAGAGAAAAAACAGCCATGGAAAAACATGGTGTGTTGAAGAGAACAAAAATTACACCTGAGTATGTAAAAAGTAACGCCGTTATAGACCCTCATGAACTTCGAGACGATACACCACCATTGGCACCCAAACAGAGGGTATTTGGTAGACGACCATTTGGTGTAAAACCTGATTACATTATACCAAGAGAGGCAGCAAACTTTGTCACATCGGATAAAAATTTATTAGTCAAACCCACCACACCACCTGAAGGAAGTGAAAGTGGTGGTATTCCAGCAACTCCTGAACCCGGTTCCACAAGTAAAAGTGGATATAGACAATTACAAAAAGGTGGTGAGAATTTAGTTCAAGGTAAGGGTATTGATAAGATGTATGTTTATAAAATGTTAGGACATTACGACCCAAAAAGAGAAGGGTTGACCGAACATATGTTAAGGGTACTTTTAGAGGCAGGTTCATTACCATTAAAACTCAAGAGTGTTAAAAAACATTCTGATAAAAAAATTAAAAGAAAATCAGATGGTGGAGTTGGAGATGATTTTTTTAAGCATCATGCACAACATAGTGGCCCTCACCTAAAAGGTAAAGGGGCAGAACACGCAACTTATGATTTTGACGATAGTGATTACGATGTAGAGGGTGGATTACAGAAAAGAAAAGATGGACAAAAAAGAGGATATGAACCAGTCGAGAACTTAACAAAGGAACAGAAACAGACCATAATAGATAATTTATGTGTGAATTGTGGATTACCAACAAATGAAAATTTAAGAAAATGGTTCAAAGACAAGTGGGTGAATATCGGTAAGAAAAAGAAAGGTGGTGGTCATCCACCGTGTGGTACAAGTGGAAAGAAAAGAGGATACGCTAAATGTGTCCCTAAATCAAAGGCCGCAAGTATGACGAAAAAACAAAAGGCAAGTGCTACTCGTAGAAAACGAGCCGCACAAAATAAAGCAGGAAGGGGTGGAAAACAATCAGCAGGACAAGGTAAGGCACCTATTAGGGTCAGTACCAAACCTAAAAAATAATCTATAACTATTTATTATATTAATGGGAAAATATTATGAATAAAGAAAATTTAGAAATGACAATTCGAGAAATCATCCGTAACGAAATCAAAAACATTCGTGAATCACAGATGATGACTGAAGAGCAATTCGATGAAGCTGCAGGTAAAAAAGATGCTTGTTATCACAAGGTCAAAGCCCGTTACGATGTATGGCCATCAGCTTACGCTAGTGGAGCACTTGTAAAGTGTCGTAAGGTAGGTGCGAAGAATTGGGGGAATAAGAGTAAAAAAGAGGGTACTTTGAAAGAATTCGGACTTTCACCTACTGATAGGGTTTTGAAATCAACAATGAAGAATCCAAAGACTGGTAAGACAGTGACTGTTGGTTCCATAATGAATCAAGGTACAAAGAAATATCCACCTGCTTTAGTCAAGAAAGCACGAGCAATGTTTAAGATGGCTATGGACAAAGAAACTCAAATAAGAAAGAAGTTATATGG
>Ga0209232_1001843_pt1 | contig 11040 bp, 21 predicted proteins | sample ETNvirenome_2_60_FD_184066 | JGI IMG/M metagenome (GOLD analysis project Ga0209232, IMG submission 184066) | Marine viral communities from the Pacific Ocean - ETNP_2_60 (SPAdes) (version 2) | ecosystem: Environmental > Aquatic > Marine > Oceanic | place: Pacific Ocean | collected 2013-06-22
CATACGAGACATATATTTTAGACTAAACAAGTTGTCAGAAGCAGTTAGCAGAATAGAAGGCAAGATACAATAACGTGTGCTATGTTTGGAAAAACAAACAAACTATGTACAAAATACTAAAGCCTATATTATTACGCTTCCTTACAACGACAGGATGTAAGAGATTAGTGGTTGACCTATGTCGTGCCTTCGTAAAGCAGACCTCGAATACCGTGGACGATAAGTTAGTCGATTTGCTTGAGCAGAATTTGTTTCCCAAATTAAATTAATGACCAAAGAAAAATTTCTCAACATTGAAATAGAAGAACCACCTATAGAGTTGCAGCTATCGGTTGAAATGCGAGTAAGAGAAGTTATTAAAAGTGATGATTACGTTGGTGTAAAAAAATATTGCACACATTTAATAAGACATCAGATGAGACAAGATGTATTTTTAGCAAGTTTGTTAGGAAGAATTATAGAATTAGAAGTTGCATTAGATAAAAAATATAGAGCAGATGAACTAAATACTATGGACAAAATAAAAAAATTCTTTCATAATTAAAAAAAAAGGAGTTTATTATGCCAAAAGGTAAAGGAACATACGGTACAAAAAAAGGTAGGCCACCAAAAAAATAAAGGGTGGTCTACTAGGCTCTAGTCTCTTCCCCAAAATCTAGAGTCGATACCTCAGAGTGTTTTCTGGTCTGCCACTCTGGGGTATTTTATTTTAAAAAGGTATTTCGTTATCGTTGCCTTTGTAAGATGGTGGCATATCTCTGCTTTTATAATTATTTTCTACATCAAATACATTTACCATAATTGATGATGAGTTTTCTTTACCACTAAAGTTAGGCAACCCGGAAAGATTTACCCACTTTTCTAATAAAATAAATTGCTTGCCTTGGTCATTTTCCATAATGACTCCAATGTTTTGCCAGTTTGCTTTTGGATTGCCGTCCTTATCTTTGTACTCTCGTGTCTTGACGGATAGGTTCTTGATCTTTCGTGCCATAAGGTGTCTCCTTTAGTATGCGTATGCGGACAAAACCACCAAGGTAGTCTTGATCCATAGTGGAAATAACAGTATTAAATCGTTTGTCATTAATGCGTAATGCATCAGCGAGCCCATCAATACCTGACTTCATTCTAGCAACTAAGTTATCTCGGTCATAACTTCTTCTGTCCGGGGGGATAAATGTCATTTCCAAAACTAATCTTTCTGGTATATTTCCTGTTACATTTTTAAATTTTTTTAATTGTTCTTTAGATACAGTAAAGCAATCTTTTCTATATTGTTTTTTTGCAGATGCTAGTCTTGCCCAATGCAATCTTCTGTTTGGTGACAATTCTGATGGCGGCCAACCTAATACTATCTCAATCATTGAACATTCTCCTTAATTCTTTAAGCTCATCCATAATTACTTTTGAGTTTTTTATACATCGTTCAAGACTACGCTTCATTGATATCTCGTTTGTTACTGCAATCTCTCGATCTAATTGTTTAATAAAAGATTCTTCTTGTTGAATTTTAAGTGTAATAGCATCATTAACAAATTTAATTTGATTATCAGTTAGATTCATTTTTCTAACCTCCTTATCTCTTCTGTAATGCGGTCATGGTTGACTTTCCAAAACTTACTATCTAAATCTTCAAACCACCATTGCCGATCTAGTTCTGCCAATTGGCATTTGTATCTTGCAATTTTTAAAATAGTTGATTCTTTCATTAGTTTTTCCTATAAGAATCCCAGTTGAAACCTATCAAAGCACCTCCGTTTTCACGCAACCTATCGGTTACACGTTCACCAAGGTAATCTGCCAACTGTTCACTAGGAATGTTTGATAATAAAATAGATGGTTTAAGTTTTTCATAGCGTTCATTAAGGACATCAAACAACACTTGTTTTTCAAACTCTGACCCAAACTGAACACCAACCTCGTCCAGTATAAGCAAATCCGGGGAAGCAAATGCATCTATAACTTCACTTTCTGTTTCTTCCTTTGTTTGCCAACTGTCTTTAACTCTTCTTATAAGACGTTGAACTGTGACAAATAATGGAGCTCGATGTTGTTGCATAATGTTTAACGCAATACCTATTGCCAGATGTGTCTTGCCTGTTCCCGGCTTACCCACAAATATGGCTGAACGGCCTGTTTGTAATACCTCATCAAAGTTTTCTGCATACTCTTTAGCAAAAGCCAATGCTGTTTTTTGACCAGTTGTTTTAGCAATGTAACTATTTAAAGTGCGTGTCTTAAATCGTTCCGGGATAGCGGCACTATTTACTTTTGCCATCCACCTGCGTTGCTCACGTTCTATTGCTTGTGCCTTAAACCTTTCTTCTTCTTGTTTTTCTACCTCCTTCCTTTTAATTGATATACATTTTGGACATTCTGTCCAATAGTCACGAAGAAAATTTGTTGATATATAATCACCATGCAATTTACAATTGCGTGTTTCTGATGGTTTGTCTTGTTTAATTACTTTATTTAACATTTTTCTCTATCTCCTTTTCTGCAATAATAATGTATTCTTTTATATTTTCTAATTCTTTTTTTAATCGATACCCAACTAATTCACCTGTTACAAATTCACCTAATAAACGATTAAGTGTTTCTCTTGCAAATACTAATGCTTCTAATGATTTCATGTTCATATCTTTTGTACCCCCTCGCTGTAATTTGTTTTAGCAAATGATTTTTCTTCTTTGGTTATCCAATCAGATTTAAAACTTTGCCATCCTCTTGCTTGTACCATAATTAATGCGTCCTCCAGACTAATAGTAGTTTTACTAACTTCTTTTTTAATTCCCTTTAATGCAGTTTCTGTTAAAGGTTTTTTTAAATTTTTCCTGTGAATAAGAAAATCCTCCCATGTTTTTTTAGTTACATTATTAGGTCGCTTTATATTTGTTTCTTGTTTCTTGTTTAATGTTTCTTGTTTCTTGTTTAGTTGTACGTCTGTTGAACTAGCGTTGAACCTTGCTAAAGCAGATGCTTTACCTGCCCTTATGGCTGATTGTATCTTGGCTTGATATTTTGTAATTTCTTGGTCAGTTCTTTTATGTACAAAACCTTTACCAACTTTATGTGTAAAAAATTCTTTTAACACTTGTGCTACTTCTGGTTTTTGTTCTGGCATTCTTATTAACCGGGCAACTTCTCCCATATCTTCTGGCAATGGTTTCTCGTGCAGATAATAAATATCTAAACATCTACGAAATGCAAGGTCTTCCATTAATGTTAGATGCATAGTATGGCTCATGTAATCGCCAATGTTGAAAGAATAAAAATGCATTATTGATTCTCCTTTTCTAAATCTAAAATTCTACCAAGAGGAATTGTTGCAACCTGTGGCACAATGCTGTTGCCTAAAGCTTTTAAAGCATTTATTCGTTCAGCCGCGTCCAGTTTAGTGGATAGCCCATCATCTCCTCTACAAATCGTTGGCTGAGATATGTACCCTCGCCAGTTTGGGTTGAGTAAGTGTGGTTGAGAACGCCAGATAATTTGCCTTTTTCTGCCCCCTTCTGGTAATTTACATTCTCCCCGGAATCCTTGTGATCCCTCGTGCAGGGAGTTGGTAACGTCTGTGCAATCACATCCTCCAACATTCCCCTTTTCTTCTCCCTGTTCTGTGTTGTTGTTAAATTGTCTCCCATTGCCCCTGACGCTCTTGGTGTTGGCAAATTTTTCATCGTGTTGAAAAGCTCTACTGTCTCTGGGTTTACTGCTTCCCTTAAATTCGCAAGCTTTGTTCTTCCCTTGCGTGGCCCTTCCATCTGATTCTTCAATGCTTCTGGACTTCTCTGCGGTAAATGATCCATTGTGTTGGGAGTTGGCAACTGATCTGCTATGTCTGGCAATGTCGCTCCGTATCCCCTTGTCTTGTAATCTCCTGTCTTGCCTTTCCAATCCCTCGCTCTTGGTGTGGGCAACGTCTGATCCTTGGTGTTCCATTCTTTGCTTTGTACTGTGGTCATTTCCATGTCGAACTGTATTGTTTTCAAGTGTGGTTTGATCGCCTGCCAATGTTGTATTGAAGGATAACTGAATCCCTTCTTGTCCTTGCGAAACCAATGTTCTATCGTTGTCTTCTTGATGTCTGTTTTCTCTGCTAATTTCTTTATTGTCGTTTGTGTCCTTAGATAACTTACAAACTCCTCCTGTGTTGGCAGATATGGACGTTCCTCCATTTGATGATCCTTGTAAATCTCCATCAATTCCGGGTTCTGCTTTATCTGATCCATCATTATTGTGTCGCTCAATGTTTTCTGTATTGGCTGACCACTTGACCTGTGAGTTTTGCCCTGCAACATTTTGGTTGCGTGTTTCAAGCTCTCCTCCTTGCTGTCCATTGTTGTGGGTGTTGGAAGTGGAGTTGTAGGCAATAATCCAGACTCTTTGACGAAGGTGACAAGCCCCTCTTTCCCTAGCACTAATAACTTTCCATTCTGCATCGTACCCAATTTCGGAAAGTTCCCCAAGAACGATTCCCATTCCGTTATTAAGCAACGCTGCCACGTTTTCCAAGAGGACGTATTTGGGTCGTACCATGCGTATGATTCTGATGAGTTCGTAAAACAATCCAGAACGTGTCTCTCGTGTAATTCCACGTTGTTGCCCGGCGACCGAAACGTCCTGACAAGGAAATCCTGCGCATATGACGTCCCACTGAAAAGGTTTTGCTGTAAATGTTTTGATGTCATCGTGAATAGGTACGTTAGGCCAATGTTTTTTTAATACTTTTTGACAGTATGGTTCAATTTCTACAAATTGTGTAGTCTTAAAACCTCCTAGTAATTGTTCTGCGGCATAGCTAAAGCCACCTATACCCGCAAAAGTATCTAATAATCTAAGTGTCATTTTTCTTCCTTACTATATTTTTCTAATAAATCATTAGCCGCTTGCTCTACCTCAGCACCCTTCATACCAATTGATTCTTGTAATCTTGATAGTGAGGTCTTTGGTGTAACGTCTACAGGTTCTTTACCTAATTCATCCTCTATTCTTACAACAGAATTGATTGCATCATTTTTAGGTAATCGTTTTGCAATGCGATGAATAACTGTTTTCTTAGCCATTTGGTCAAACCATTTTTGCCAAGGTGAATGTGGAGACTCGCTACCCCTTGCGGATTGTTTGCATTGGTTTATCTCGTCCATGTTCATTATTTCCATATACTCACCTTCGTTAGTAGTTGTAACTATGGAGTAAACACAAATACGTTTGCCCCGGTCTCCAACTATTAATGGAATGTGTTTGATATGTGGATTACTTCCAAGCTCATACTCAAAACAATCATTTTCGTATACAACTTCTGCACAAATAGTTTTAACTAATCCGCTGTTGTGCATTAATTTAATAATACCTTCAACCATTGGAAGGTAATTAATTGTTTGTCCATACTGAACTGCGGCCGCTTCTCTACCGTCTAAGTACAAACCATCTGTTGCGGCATCCATAAAGGTTTGAATTAAACTCATTCTGTCTGCTTGAAGCAATTTTGAGTTTTTACTTACAGTAAGTTTTAAAACACTACTGAATTTACCTTGCATCTCTTTAGGTAAAACTTTATTAAATCTGTCTGCCATTTGATCAATTGTTGAATTCATGGCTGCTAGTGGTGTGATTGATGAAGTCATTTGTTTGCTCCTTGTGGTTTTGGTTGTGTGATTCTTAGTTGACGATATGGGTTTTTGGCATTTATGTAAGTGCCAACCATATCTTCTGTAATTAATGTCCCTTTACTACCCTTGGTCATTCCGCAATTTACATTTCCATATTTAGAAACAATTTTAGAAGCACCTTGGCTTTTCTCAAAAATTTGAGCTTTTAATTTATCTAGTTCTTTTTTATCATCTTTAATTGATTTGTTTAAAATAACGTATTGATCAATTAAGTTAGTTACGTCTTCATCAGCAACCATACCTACATCTTCTTGAGCCCTACTGTTTTTAATAACGTAACTTGTGTCACGTTCAAAATTAATTTCCGGGGCTCTACCTGTTTTTATTCTGTCCCAAAATATCTTCACCATATTTTTTATTCTGGTTTCGATAAGTGGATCTCTTTTTATGATGACAGTTTTTAATTCGTTGCCACCAACCAAGGCACATATGCAACCCCAAGAATAACCGCTGACTAAAAGCTGATGGTGTAATTGGAGTTCGATATGCTGTGGAGCTTCAATAGTTCCATCATCATGCTCAATCCACGAATTTTTCCATGCAAGCCAATCGACATTCTTCACCTCAAGTATGCCCGGTTCTTCTGTGCTTGTGATCTTGTAATCAAAGGAACTGCCTATGCGAAGCTCCGGGATTCGCAAGTACTCGTCAAACTGCTCAACTTTCCATCCCATTTTCTCAGCACAGCCATGTGCTATAGAGTCTTCAAGTTGGCGACCCCACATCATCCTTTCGTTGTCTGGAATATTAATAACGACTTTATCTTTCTTTTCGTTATAAAGTTCGTATTCTGTTTTGTATGGTGACAAGTCAAATAATGCAGATACTTCTGTTGATGTGATATCAAGCAAACGATTTTCTAACCATGCTTGTTTGTCTGTGATTGGGTATGCTACTGCGTTCATAGTTTTAGTTCTCCTTGTTTTTCAATTTTTGGAATAAAATACTCAGCAACTTTTTTACCGCTTCTGAGTCTGATCATTTTTGTTTCTATTTTGTGACCTGCTTCCCGGAGATCATTAACTCTGGCAGCTAGTCGTGAACAATTAAACAATGGCTCTGCTTGTTTATGTGTAAGTGGCCCTATGTTTTGTAAATGCCAAAGAATCTTGGCACATTGTGATGTTGTTTTACTCATAGCTCCTCTGAATCTTGAAAAATAACGTATTCTTCATCTTTGACAATTTGCATACGCCACTTGGCAACAATTGATTCGTTGCCACCATATTTCCAAGTAGGGTCTTCTTTCTCATATTCATAATCAGAAAGTTGATACTGCTTTTCTTCTTCAATGCAACCAGATTCTTTTAAAGAACGTACCTTTTTTGTAAAAGGGCATGAAGGCCAAACAGTATGACTAATTGCACGATCAATTTCTAATAATCTTTCACGCAGTGAATACTCGCTGTTGGCATAAAGTTCGATAGTAATTTTTCTCATTGGTCTAGAAAGGATTTGTAATTAGGGTGGTCTTGTAATTGGCATTCGAGGGCTAATTCTTCATCCCAATCTTCTGATGTATGCCGGGAATAAGGAAGGCTAGACAAAAAGTCTAACCTTTCCAATTTCTGTTGGTCATTCATCGATGACCCTGCCAGTAATCATTACTTGATTTCCTGTTTACTTCGTTTATGTATGCCAAGTATTCTTTATCTAATACTTGTGTGACTTCAAAAACTTTATCTTGGTTGTGATAAGTGAAAGGAGATTCTTCCTTCTTAATATGATTCCAAGGTTCAGAACTAACCATGCCATGTTTATGACAATTTTTAGCCCAATAACATTCAATTGGATATGCGTCTTTTGTGTATCCAAATTGAGGATGTTGATCAGGTTTATAAAATAACCAGTTCCCGGAAACCTTGATTTGTCTTGGATATACATCCTGACCAATCTTCTCACCAAGTATGATGGCAAGTTTTTTAATGGTAAATTTCTTTTTCATTGATTTAGTAAATAAATTTGTTAGTGATCAAAAAGAAAGAGGGCTATAAGCCCCCTTACGGTTACAACTATTTAATTAAAGTTGACTCGTGTATCTCAACAGTAACTATGTGTGGGTCTACATCTGCGAATTGATCGCTGTAGTATCTGTACTGTTTTGTGCCTACTAAGTTAGCAAGCTTTTCGTAATTGTTTTGTGCTTCACTAGGAAAGTCATCAAAGTGAGTACCTAGATCATCAATAATGTCAAGCAACGCTTGTGATCTGATGATTTCTAGTTTTTGTGTTTGTGTTAGTTGCATAGCAGTTAAAACAAATGTGTAAAAGTGGATTGCCCACCTGATATGTAGTGTAGACGATTAGTCAACAGTTGTCAAATAGTTAATTTTAAATGCCCTATACTTTTTGTTGATTTTATGTCAATATACATATATGGATAACACACAAGTCACCCCGGTTGAACTAGCTATCAATGAATTTGGTGGACTCCGGGAATTAGCTAGAAGTATTAATAGAGACCCAGCGGCAGTATCTCGTTGGAAGCGATCCGGGAACATACCTTCTGCTATTCAACGTAAGCTTCTAAGAACTGCTTGGGATAGGGGCATACAACTATCTGCACACGATATTGTTTTTGGAAAATGAATTGTTATTGGTGCGATCAAAACCCATTAAGTTTGCTTTGGGAAAAAGAAATTACAGGTGATCCATATTCTGTAAGGACAGTTTTAGAATGCAATAAATGTCAATCTCAATACTATATATTAAAAAAAAGGGATGCATTTGATTGACAATCATTGCTGATAATCAATTTTTCTTATAGTATTTAAATAATTTTATATTTTTTTAGAATGACTTGTACTCCAGTTAAACCTAAAACTATTGTTGTGGGAATAACAGAACAGGGGTATAGAACCGGGTCTAGTCATCATAATTACAATGGTCGTATTACACAAGTTGTAGTTGATGCTTTGCGTGACCTTAATGAAGAGGGACTAGGTTACGGCTGTCTTAGTCTTATGTTTGGTATCAGCCGTGGTTATGTCGCAGCCATTTGTCGCTATGAAAAACGTGTCTCCTATGCAACCCGCTTTAAAACAATCAAAGTTAGGTAGACCAACTGAAAAAGTTGATCCTATTGAAGCTTCTAAAATTTGTGAGTGGATTGCTCATGGTAAAACTTTAAGAGAATATTGCCGTAAAAAAGGTAGCGTTCAATGGAGAACTATTTATAAATGGTTAGATAAAGACGAAGAGTTTCGTACAGCCTTCGCACGAGCGAGGGATACAGGCTGTGAGATTTTGTTTGAGGAGTGTTTAGAGTTAATTGATACTCCACCAGTTATGTGCGGTTCTGAAGGCAATGAGAGGATAGATCCAGCGTTTATTAACTGGCAGAAAAATAGAGTTGAAACAAGATTTAAAATGCTATCTAAATTTAATCCCAAACGGTTTGGTGACAAGCTTGGAGTAGAAGCAGAAGGAAATATTAACTTAACAATTGCAACAGGCGTTCCACAGGTGTAGAGCAGACGTTGATAACACTCGATTACACACCCCGAACTTGGCAAAGAGAATGCCATTTAAAGAAACAAAGGTTTAGCGTTTACGCATTGCACAGGCGATCCGGGAAGACAGAACTGGCCATTATGGAACTAATAGACAAGGCCATGAAGACAGACAAAGAACTAGCTATGTTTGTGTATGTTGCACCGTTCCTGAGACAGGCAAAAGCGATTGCATGGGCAAGATTAAAACAGAAGATAGAACCAATGCGTAGAACGTCTGTAATTGAGATCAACGAGGGTGAGCTATCGGTTAGGTTTAAACATAATGGAGCAATCATTAGACTCTTTGGAGGTGATAACCCAGATGCCATGCGTGGATTACGTCTGGACGGAATTGTGATGGACGAGGTAGCCCAGTTGAAAAATGAGCTTTGGACAGACATAGTGCAACCTGCCCTTTCAGATAGGCTAGGATGGTCTATTTTTATAGGCACTCCTTCCGGGATTAACTTGTTTTCTGAGTTGTATTACAAGGCCATAGACGAGAGCGATTGGACGGCTGCAAGGTATACGGTATATGACACAGATAGCTTGCATCCTAATGAGGTAACTCGTCTTAAACGTGATATGAGTGAGACATCATTTGCAAGGGAATATCTATGTGACTTCTCTGCCCAAGGTGATGACCAGTTAATTGCATTGGCAGATACCGAAGATGCAGCAAAACGTGTATATCAACAAGACCATGTCAAACTGTTTCCAATAATCCTTGGTATCGACCCGGCAAGGTTTGGGGATGACAGATCTGTGGTGTTTAGAAGGCAAGGTAAACAAGCATTCAAGCCAGTTGTATATCGAGGTATAGACAACATGGAATTAGCGTCACGAGTAGCCAATCTGATAGAGGAACATATACCAGATGCAGTGTTTTGCGATGCAGGTGCAGGTAGTGGTGTAATCGACAGATTAAGGCAATTGTCATATGACGTAATCGAAGTACCTTTTGGTGGCAAGGCATTGAAACAACAGCAATACATCAACCGTAGAACTGAGATGTGGTGGTTAATGAAAGAGTGGATAGAAGAAGGTGGTGCAATACCTAACGACATAGCACTAAAACAAGAGTTAGCTACACCAATTTATTGGTACGACAATGTAGGTAGGCGTGTACTCGAATCTAAGGATCAGATCAAGAAGAGATTACAGGGAGCAGGGTCACCAGATTTAGCTGATGCACTAGCACTAACCTTTGCCCTCCCGGTAGCCAAGAAAGTGCCAGAGGACATATACATCAAAAGACGTAAAGAATCCACAGGTAAGACGGAATATGACCCATACAGCAGACTCTAATTTTATTCGTGTAGCACATGGTCTAGATGTAAAGCCATTGCTTAAATTATTAGACGATAAACCAGAATTATGGACAGAAATAACAGCACGCCAAAAAGTAACTAACTCACCACACAAAGATACCAAGTGTATATATGTTCGAGGGCCATTAAAAATGAGTTTGTACTACGTCATGCACGATTTAGGATCATATGACTACCCATGTATGGAGTATTTACAGGCAGCACTTGTACCATTAATGCGACCAGTGTTAGAAAAGTTAGAAGTTAAGGAGATGGGTAGGGTACTTATTGTTAATCTCAAACCTAGTGGCCATGTAACCAAACATAACGACCAAGGATTGTATGCAGATCACTATTCCCGGTTTCATATTGTACTCAAATCAAACCAGTGGTGTAGCCAAACTTGTGGTGATCAAAAACAAAAGTTTGAAGTAGGCGAGGTCTGGTGGTTCAACCACAAAAAGATACACACAGCGGACAATGTTGGCATGACAGACAGAGTACATATAATATTTGATTGTAAGACCAAGTATTTTTCTATGGATGGTGTGACCGTAACTGGCG
>Ga0209232_1001844_pt1 | contig 11037 bp, 18 predicted proteins | sample ETNvirenome_2_60_FD_184066 | JGI IMG/M metagenome (GOLD analysis project Ga0209232, IMG submission 184066) | Marine viral communities from the Pacific Ocean - ETNP_2_60 (SPAdes) (version 2) | ecosystem: Environmental > Aquatic > Marine > Oceanic | place: Pacific Ocean | collected 2013-06-22
TGATGGCAAGAGTGATAAGCCTAGAGAACATAAGGCATGGAGAACTGCTATGCACGTGGCAAATGGTGTATTTAATGGACACCTAGATGACTTTGTTGAGGGTGCTACACACTACCATGCTCACTATGTTAAGCCTAGTTGGGCAGAAACTAAGACGTATGTAACTAGAATAGATGACCACATATTTTATAGGTGGGATATTGAAAGGAGTAAGAAATGAAAAGATACTATGTAGAAATGGAACACCCAAGAGGTAAAGAAGAACATGGAACTTTTTATATTTATATGATGGCTTATGATACTCAACAAGTCATAGATATGATTGATGGAGTTATAGTACACATAGAAAAAGTATATGAATAGGAGATAGCAAATGACAATGTATAGATTAGAAATGAAACCTCATGTTGAAACAGATGCTCAATATGACCAACGAATAGGTAGTGGAGTATTAGATGCTTTAGAGAAAGCATACAATGAAGATAAAACATCTTGCATATGGTTGTTAGATGTGGTAAAAGAAACAATAGATTTTTTAAAAAAGAAAGGATATTAAGATGAAAGTAAAACAATTAATAAATGTACTAGGTGCATTAAATGATACAGGTAAATTAGCTTGTGATATGTATTCACTAGATGAATCAGAGTATTATTCACAATCGCAAGGAGCAATCGCTATATCAGAGATGGAGTTTAGCCATGTTCTAAGAGCATTTAGAAAAATATGTGATGAGGATGTTAGAATAGATACACAAGAGGGTAAGGTTAAAGATATGGTATCTAAAGAAGCCTATCAAGTCATGTGGGATAACTGTGAAAAGTTAGAGAAACAAGTTAACCATTGGAAGAAATTAGCAGAAGCTAACTTTATATCATCTGTTAACGATAGTGAAACTTCTGATATATGGAAAGAAAGATATGAGAAAGAAGTAGACAATGCAGAGTATTGGAGAAAAGCATATAATGATGCATCATCTTTACAAGGATGTTACTATACCTTTAGTGAAGTACCACAAGATGCAGAAGGTAATGCCTTTATCAAGAACTGTAGAAAGTATTTGAATAGAGATTCATATAAGATAAGAGTTAAAGGACAACACCTTAAACCTGAGTTATATGGAAAGGGTAGAGCATATCATGGTGCTAACATGGAAGATTCTACACACATGAGAGTTTACATAGACACAAAATAGGGAGATATAAAATGTGGCATAGAATACAAGATTTTTTCCAACAGGATTTCAATAAAAAGTATGGTGAGGGTACAAAGTTTGACCTTGACTATGGTAAATTATTAATAATAGCACTATGTATTTACATAGCATTGGAGGTATAGTTATATGACTAAAAAGAAAACAATAGAGATACATAAAATATTAAACTTGACAAATAAACAGTCAAGAGAAATATTAGATATACTAGAAACATTAAGAACTATTAATGGAGTTACGGATGACAAGTGTCCATTAGACTATGAACAGATATGTAAGCTAGATGGAATGGAACATCAACTTGCTGATATTGTTGGTGCTAAAGTTGAGTGTGAACATGGACACTATACAAGATGGAGTGGGAGCTATGAATATAAATAGTCTAGTAGACAAGTATTATTTATCTAGTGATTTCAATATGTTAACGGAAAAAACTAAAGTAGATTATTCAAATTGTTTATCCATCATGTTGAACACTAAGATAGATGATAAGTTTATTTGTACAACTAAAGTCAATAAATTGACAGGAGCAGTTGCAAGACAATCATATGAAGTGTGGCTAAATCGTGGCATTTATATGGCTAATCATATATGTGCTACATCTAGGAAAGTTTATTCATTTGGAATGGAGATGGGTTATGCAGAGGTTAATCCATTCTCTACATTCAAGTGTAAAGTTACCAAGCCTAGAAAAGTTACATGGACAAAAGAACAGATTATGCAGTTATTAGATTTCTGTTATGCAGATTTTAAATATCGTAGTCTTGGTTTAATTGTACAAATGGCATATGAATGGTGTCAAAGGGTAGGAGATATGAGATTATTACAGTTTGATAGCATAGATTATGACAAAGGCATACTAAACTTAGAGCAATCCAAGAGAGGTGCGACAGTTCATCTGCCTATAAGTGATAATTTACTTGAAATGCTTATACAACAGAAAGATGAATATGATTTTCAGAAATATGTTGCACCTTATCCAAAGGCTATGAGAGGAGCATACAAGCCTTATACATTAACTAGGCTATCCATAGTGGCTAGGAGAGCAATGAAGCTCTGTGGACTACCTGATGAGCTACGAATAGCTGATTTAAGACGGACAGGTACTACTGAAATGGTAGAAGCAGGAGTATCTATGGGTCAGATAATGTCTGTTACAGGTCATGCTAATCCACAATCTGTGAAACCTTATATGAAAAATACTTTGGACTCTGCAAAAAATGCCTTGACAATGCGAAAAAAGTATGATATAAGCACAGATAACGTGCCGAACAAAGAACTATATAACATATAAGTGGTATATTATAAATGAATATATATAATTATGTAAGTGATTTACAGTTAAGTGTAGGAGAGAGTAAAAGATTTAATTGTCCTAATTGTAATGGGTATAAAACTTTTACTGCTACAAATAACATGGGTCAATTACTATGGAATTGTTATAAAATATCTTGTAGTATATCAGGTTCAGCACGTGTTCACTTATCGGTGGATGACATAAGAGATGCCATTGACCCTAGTGTCGTAGATGATAACATAAATGATTTTGTGTTACCTGATTATGTTGTACAACACAATGACAGACCAAATGTTTTATCATGGTGTAGACAATGGAATATTGATATAACTAATATAGACGTATTCTATGATGTTAAAGAGGATAGGATAGTGTTTCCTATTGTACATGATGGTAAAATGGTTGATGCAACAGGTAGAGCATTAGGGAAAAAATTACCCAAATGGAAAAGGTATGGAAAAAATAACTTGCCTTTTGTTCATGGTTGTGGTAAGGTGGCAGTAGTTGTTGAGGATTGTGTTAGTGCTATCGCAGTTGGCAATGAGGTATATGCAGGGGTAGCAGTGTTGGGTACATCATTAGCTGAATCGCATAAACGATACCTTTCACAATTCTCAACTGCTATAATAGCACTTGACCCTGATGCAGTACCCAAAACACTAGCATTTGCAAAAGAACTTAGAGGTTATGTGAATGATGTAAAAGTGCTACGAGTAACAGACGATTTAAAATACAGGAGAGAAGAAGATTTTAACAAACTAAATGAAATAACCCCAAAGGAGTAACCAACATGGAATTATCATTAATAAGAAGTCTTATGGACAAGGAGTTTTATGACGAGCATAGAGGTGCTAAGTGTCCTGATAGATTATTTAGTAAAGACGTAAGAAAAATTAAGACTGCCATAGATAGTGCTATGGACAGATATGAAAGAACAGTAACACCTGATGAGATTGAAGCCTTGTTTATGTCTAACAATCCATCAATGACTACTGCACAGAAACAAGCATATTCTAGCTTGTTTAAACAAGTAAAAAAGGAGTTGCCACTTGGAACAGATATTGCACAGGAAGTATTATCTAAATTGTTTCAACAGGTTGTTGGCGAAGACATTGCTAATCTTGGGTTTGACTATGTTAATGGTACTAAATCCACACTTGAACCTCTTAGAAATGTTCTTGAGTTGTATGCTGATGATTTTACTCCCAATCTAAAAGTAGAATGGGATGACATAAGTATTGAAACATTATTAGAAAGGAATGACTTGGAAGCTAGATGGACATTTAATATACCTTGTCTAACTAGAAAGGTAGAGGGTGTAAATGCAGGACACTTAATTGAGATAGGTGCTAGACCTAATACAGGTAAGACATCTTTCCATGCAAGTTTAATTGCTAGTCCTAGTGGCTTTGCACATCAAGGTGCTAAGTGTATCATACTTTGTAACGAGGAATCTGCACATAGAGTTGGTGCTAGATACTTAACATCAGCTACAGGTATGACAATGCATCAGATAAAGCAGAATCCAAGTAAAGCACGTGAATTGTATGAGCCTGTGAAAAAGAATATACACATTAAGGATGCATCTAATCGTGATATGGCATGGGTTGAGAGTATTTGTAAGGCATACAAGCCTGATATAGTTGTACTAGACATGGGAGATAAGTTTGCTAGGACAGGTGGCTTTGCAAGGACAGATGAAGCACTTAAAGCCAATGCAATTCATGCTAGACAGATAGCTAAACAACATGAGTGTGCTATATTTTATATGTCGCAGTTATCTGCTGAAGCAGAGGGTAAGATTTATCTGAATCAGGCTATGATGGAAGGTAGTCGTACAGGAAAAGCTGCCGAAGCAGATTTGATGGTTCTTATAGCTAAAGATACAGTTAAGAATCCTGATGGTGGAGAAGAAGAAAGTCCTGCTAGACACTTAAATATAGTCAAGAATAAGTTATCAGGATGGCATGGTGTTGAGCATTGTGAATTGGATTATGTAACTGCTAGGTATCAATAATGCAGAAAGACTTGTTTGGTTTTGAGAAACCTGTAGTTGAACCTAGTGATACTTTAGTTTGTATTAAGTGTGATATAGAACAACCAATAGACCAATTCAATGCCATGAAGTATGCAAGTTCAGGAGATGAGAACAAACAAACAGAAATAAAAAGAACCTGTAGAACTTGTATGCGTAATCAATCCTCTCTAGTTAAACAACTAAGGAAATCTAATCCATATCCTGATGAGAATTACTGTTGTCCTATATGTGAAAGAGACATCAAAGAGATAGGAAAGTATGGTCAACCTAGATTACAAAATTGGGTGTTAGACCATTGCCATGATTCACTTTCTTTCAGAGGTTGGCTATGTCATCATTGTAATGTTGGACTAGGTGGATTTTCAGATAACTTGACAAGAATAAAAAAAGCTGTTATATATTTAACAAAGCACAAGGAAATATTAGATGAAATATCTTAAAAAGGAAGATACAAAAAAATTAAATCTACCTGATAAAACAAATGAAAAAAGAGAAGATGGATACACATTTCAGTATTACTATATAAGAGATGGTAAAATATCAGAACTTTGGTACTCTCCAAAAACTATGGCTAATTTAAAATTTCGTAAGGCTAGACAAAAGAAAAAACACACTAATAAGGTTAGGGATTTTACAAAAAGAGTTAAGCTATATTTAGGATGTTGTATATGTGGATATAAGAAAAGTAGTGATGCTTTACAATTTGACCATAAAGATATACACACTAAGAAAAAAGAGATTAGTAGGATGCATGGGTATAGCATAAAAGTAGTAAAAGATGAAATGCGAAAATGTAGAGTTCTTTGTGCTAACTGCCATGCTGAACACACGGAAAAACAAAGAAAAGAAGGGTTATTTAATTATGAAACTAACACTTGATGTAGAGAATACAGTTACACACAGAGATGGTAAGTTACATCTTGACCCATTTGAATCTAACAATAGATTGGTCATGGTTGGTTGTCTAACTGATAGTGGCAAAGAATATTTATTCAGAGATAACTTTGATGGAGTACAAGAACTACTAGACCAAGCAACTATACTTATAGGGCATAACATAGTGCATGATTTACTGTGGCTATGGGAATGTGGGTTAAAGTATGATGGTGCAGTGTTTGATACTATGTTAGGCGAGTATGTTATACAAAGAGGTAACAAGCAACCTTTATCGCTTGAAGCCTGTGCCAATAGGTATGAATTAGCTACTAAGAAACAAGAAACTATGAAAGAATACTTTAAGAGTAAAGTACCTATTGATGAGATACCAAAGCAAGAGTTATCTGACTACTTATCTGCTGACTTAAAAGCAACACAAGAGTTATCAGATGTGTTATACAAGAAACTAAATACAGAAGAGTATGCAGGTTTAATGAATACAGTTATACTAACAAATCGTGTGTCTGTTACATTAGCTAGAATATATCAGAATGGATTTACTGTTGATGTTAATAAGTTAAATGAAGTTAGAGATGAGTTTGAGAAGGAAAAAGCAGATACAGAGAAACGATTGAACACGCAAGTAAGACAACTAATGGGAGATACACGTATTAATCTCAATAGTCCTGAACAGATGTCATGGGTTATATATAGTAGAAAGCCTAAAGATAAATTAGAATGGGCAAATACATTCTCACCATATATGGATGTTACTGAATACAAAAAGAATGTTAAAGATAAATCAGATATTGTGTACAAGACAGAAGCACAAAAGTGTGCAGGATGTTTAGGCACAGGCTATGTAAGAAAGGTTAGGAAAAATGGAATACCTTATGCTAAACCCAACAAATGTGATGCTTGTGATTCTGTTGGCTACTTATTTGTACCTACGAAAGTGGTAGCAGGACTAAAGTTTACTGCTCCTACTGCTAAGTGGGTTAGTGCTAATGGTTTCACAGTCAATAAAACCAATCTAGCTACACTACAGGGCATTGCTAGGAAGAATAATTTACAGGAAGCAGTTAGTTTCTTATCTGACTTACAAAGACTATCAGCTTTGGATACTTACTTGTCATCTTTTGTTGAGGGCATTACTACACACACTAAACCTGATGGCAAACTTCATGTAAGACTACTACAACATAGAACTGCAACAGGTAGGTTTAGTGGTGCTGACCCTAATATGCAAAATATGCCTAGAGGTGGTACATTCCCTGTTAAGAAAGTGTTTGTATCTCGTTGGGAAGGTGGACAGATACTTGAAGCTGACTTTGCACAGTTAGAGTTTAGAGTATCAGCTTACTTATCCCAAGATAAAACTGCTATGAAGGAGATAGAAGATGGATTTGATGTGCATAGTTATACTGCTAGTGTTATTAGTAATGCAGGTGAAAAAACATCTCGCCAAGAAGCGAAAGCACACACGTTTGCACCCTTGTATGGAGCAACAGGATTTGGAAGGACACCTGCTCAGGCTACATATTATAAACACTTCACAGAAAAGTACGAAGGAATCGCATTATGGCACTCCAAATTGGCTAAAGAAGCTATAAGCACTAGTAAGATAACTACACCATCAGGTAGACAGTTCTCATTTCCTGATGTAAGGAGAAATGCTTTTGGCAAAGTATCACACTTTACACAGATAAAGAATTACCCTGTACAATCATTCGCTACTGCTGATATAGTACCTCTTATATTAGTAACTATAGAGAATGAACTATTTAATTTAAACTCTTGTATTGTTAATAGTGTGCATGATTCTATAGTCATAGACATACATCCTGAAGAGATACAAAAAGTAATTCATGTTATTAAAATAGTCAATAGTAAAATGATTGGATTAATAAATAATGCATTTACATTAGACTTTAATGTGCCATTATTATTAGAAGCAAAAATAGGTAATAATTGGCTTGACACGAAAGACGTTATGTGATATAACTTACAAACTTTGATAGAAAGGAAAAAAAGTATGGTTAATGAAATAACTACAATAGATACCAATAATTATGCAGAGATGGCAAAAGCTATGGGTATCGCAGGGGAAACAGGCTCATCTGATACAAGTAAAGCTAATCCTCTACCAAGAATGAGATTGCATCATAATAATATTATGGGCATGAAGAAGGTTGGAGACGAAAGTGTAGAAGCAGTAGTCGTTAAAGGTGGTTCATTTAAACTAGAACGACCTGATATGCCTGTTGTGTATGCTCCAACTGCTGAAATCAGACCATTTGTACAGAGGTTTATGTATAAAAGGTTTGTTAAGAATATGTCTGCCAAGAAGGGTGAGCCTATGGGTGTTTACCATAAGACACTCATGGCAGACAATCTGAATAATGACTTAAAGGATAATCAGGGTAGCTTCAACTGTGGTAAGCCATCAGGGTATATCAAAGACTTTAAGGCATTACCTGTAGCTACACAGGAAGTTATTAAGCAGATTAAAAGAGTTAGAGTAATCTTTGGTCTTATTGATATGCCTAATGCTACAGACGAGAAAGGCAATGAAGTAATTTTAGACGATAATACTCCATTCATATGGGAGATTGATAATCGTGATGCTTTTAAGACAATGGGAGAACCCTTTAATAAGTTTAATCAAACTAAAAGACTTCCTGTTCAGCATTACATTCAGTTGACTAGTGAAGAGAGAGCATTGCCTAGTGGTGCTAAGTTTTACTTACCTAACTATTCTTTAGACTTACAGAAGACTGTTCAAGTAACAGATGAAGACCAAAATACTTTCATTAACTTTATGTCATGGATAGATAACTACAATAGTTATATATTTAATGAATGGGAAATGAAAGCTAAAGCTCCTGTTAGTCAAGAAGACAAAGACATTGTTGATGACTTCATTGATGTTGATGTTGAAGAAGAGGTGGCATAGTGAACCATCCTGCTGAAATGATGATTCATCAGTATCTTGAAAATGCTACAAGTGGCAAGTCTGCTATGAGCCAAGATAATATAGAGCAAGTAGCTACAGACATTAAAGATGCATTGAATCGTCAGTTCAATACTAAGAGGGATGAAAAGTTTAGGTTGCGTATGTCTAATATAGGCAGACCATCTTGTCAGCTTTGGTTTGAGAAAAACAAACCTGAGACTGCGTTACCTAAACCCACTACTTTTGTTATGAACATGATGATTGGAGACATAGTTGAAGCAGTATTTAAGGCAGTACTAAGAGAAGCTAATGTCAAATTTGAAAATAGTGATACAGTTAGTCTTGAAATTGACGAAAAAACTACTATATCAGGTTCATATGATTTAGTTATGAATGATGCAGTAGACGATATAAAGTCTGCATCTGATTGGTCATATAAATATAAGTTTGATTCTTATGAATCTTTACATTCAGGCGATAGCTTTGGTTATGTTGGGCAACTAGCAGGTTATGCAAAGGCTTCTAACAAGAAGGCAGGTGGTTGGTGGGTTGTCAACAAAGCCAATGGTCAGTTCAAGTATGTTCGTGCTGATATTGACATGGATACAGAACTTGATAAAATTAAAAAGAATATAAAGGCTACAGAATCAGATAAATTGGTACGATGTTTTGAGCCTGAACCTGAAACATTTAGAGGTAAACCTACAGGTAATATGGTTTTAAATAAAAATTGTACCTTTTGTTCATATAGACAATCTTGTTGGGATGGTTTGAAAGAGCTACCTGCACAGATGTCTCAAGCTAAAGAACCTAAAATGGTTCAATATACAAAACTGAAAGGAGAGTAGCATGAGTAAATCACTAGATGAACTAAAACAAAACATTGAAGAAATGGAAAAGCAATTACTAGAAGCAAAAAAAGAATATCGTGAAATGCGTACAGCAGGTTTGCGTGATGCTATGGAAGCTAGAAAAGTAGCTGATGAAGCTGTAAAGGAAGAGTTAAAGAACTTAGGTTATCAAACTTCTTATAGTCCATTTACAGGTATAACGTGGCGAAACTTTTAAGTGACTCCTCATAAGATACGAAGAGAAGCTATAAAGCATGGGTATAGGAGTGGGTTAGAGCATACTCTCTCCATATATCTTAAAGAATTGAAACATAAATATGATTATGAATCAATTAAAATAGAATGGGAAGATTTGTCTTATCGCACCTATACTCCTGACTTTATATTAAACAATGGTATTATAATTGAAACGAAAGGAAGATTCCTTGCTATAGATAGAAGGAAACATTTAGCTATAAAGAGACAGCATCCTAAATTAGATATTAGATTTGTTTTTACTAATAGTAGAAGCAAACTAAGAAAGGGTGCTAAATCTTCTTACGGACAGTGGTGCGACAAGTATGGATTCAGATACTACGACAGGATAATTCCTGAAGATTGGCTCAAAGAAAAGGGCAAGAATAGACATCCTAAATTTATAAAGTTTGCAGGGTCTAAGATAAGGAGAGTTAAGTGATTTCTCAAGATAATATAAGAAATGAGGATTTTGTTATAGATGTCAGACCTGAGATGGATAGGCATTTTAAATGGACAGGTGGGATAAATGTATCAATAATGACATCGCCTAAGAATCCTTTAGATGATGATGACTACTATGGTGTTATGGAACTTTGCAGGAGTATTTGTGCATCTGTACCACTTATGGAAAGAGATGAGGATTTAAGACAGAGACTAGTAAAAGAAGCAGAACATAACGAAGAAAAACCTGAACCTAAGTTAAAAGTAGTTGACAAACAGGATAATGTTGTGGTACTATCTTTTGACACAGATAATGATAACAAAAAATGTTAAGACATATGGAGTACATGAAAATGATGGCAGAAAAAGCAGAGATGGAAGATATGGTAAATCATCCTAAACACTATAATGAATCAGGCATTGAGTGCATTGATGCTTTACAAGCTATGTTGGGAGATGGCTTTGAATCTTATCTACAAGGAAATATAGCAAAATATCTTTGGAGATATAAATATAAGAATGGTGTAGAAGACTTAAAGAAAGCACAATGGTACTTGAAGAAACTTATAGAGGTACATGATGCGAGTTAAGATTATGGCAACTCTTACAGTTGATACTGACGAATATCCTGTGCCTTCTGACGGAGATGTACGAGAAGACTTTGAAGATTATATGCGTGAATTATTTCACGATTTAGAGGGTGTAAAAATATCCCATATTAAAATACTAATGGAGTAAAAGATGATAAGCAACTACCTACCAACAGATTACCAAAACTTTATAGCACTCTCTCGCTATGCTAGATGGAAAGAAGATGACCAACGAAGAGAGAATTGGGGAGAAACAGTAGATAGATACTTTAGTTATATGACTGAGCATCTTAAAACTAACTATAATTATGATTTAACAAAAGCATTGAAAGAAAAGTTATCTGCACAGATAATGAACTTAGGTGTTATGCCTAGCATGAGGGCATTGATGACATCAGGACCTGCTTTAGATAGATGTCATGTAGGTGGATATAACTGTAGTTACATACCTGTAGATAGTCCTCGTTCATTTGACGAGTGTATGTACATACTTATGTGTGGCACAGGTGTTGGTTTCTCTGTTGAAAGAGAGAATGTGGA
>Ga0209232_1001845_pt1 | contig 11036 bp, 10 predicted proteins | sample ETNvirenome_2_60_FD_184066 | JGI IMG/M metagenome (GOLD analysis project Ga0209232, IMG submission 184066) | Marine viral communities from the Pacific Ocean - ETNP_2_60 (SPAdes) (version 2) | ecosystem: Environmental > Aquatic > Marine > Oceanic | place: Pacific Ocean | collected 2013-06-22
CTTAATTGTCTGCTTTTAATAGCCATTATTTTGCCTTTGGTTTTCTGTAGATTATACCTATGCTATCAACAGCTGTATTACCATCAGCTCTAACAGCAACTTTAATTCTCTTACCTTTTTTAGTTGATATTTTTTCATTAGTATCAACACCAAGGCCTAAAGGAGCATCATCTACTTTGTATTCTAATATTGGTGTTCCATTTTGAGATACAGCTCTAAGTTTATAAAATCTTTTATCAAGAGTAGGGTAACCCATTACAAAGTTTTTAGATATCCAATGCCATGCTTTTCTATACTCACTAGCACCTAATTGAAATAATCCATGCTTATTAATATATACAATGCCACCGTCCCAATCCCTACAAGTAGAAAATGTAGGTTTACCTAATTTTAAATCATCTACATTATCTGTTAATACCCAATAATCCCATCTTTTCTTTTCTATATGAAAAGCCCAAATTGCAGCTTGATAAGAACTTTCAACAAGTTGTCCTTCGTTAACGCTATCTCCAGTTAATGTTGTATATTCTTTTTTAGGTTTGTGAAAAACACAAAAACATTTAGTTAAAGCATCAAATTCTACATGAACACTATCTGCTCTATTATCTCTATTTCTATAAGACGCATTCATACCTTGCTCTATAGGTAATCCAACATTCTGTATTTTAGCGCCTTGATATAACCAAATGCTTTTATTATCAGCCCAAAACATGCCATAATCAGAACTTACTACAGTATCATTAGACAAGCATCCAGCTTGTAAAAAAGTTTCTTCTATTACCAAGGTTCTAGGATTAATCATATATGTTGTAGATTGACTAAATGCAAATAATTTTCCATTGTAATAACTTATAGCAGAAGGATATTCAGGTAATTCTAAATAGTCTGTACTCCAATCAAAAATAGAAAATTTTCCCGGCTTTGACCTAAATATATAATTAGTTGCTTCATCTAATGATTGATGCCAAGCTTGAGATACAAATAAATACCCATCTCCTTCTGCAGATATTCCATAGTGAGGCATTGTATTTTCTAATAACTCTGATACTCCAGTTCTTGTTTCATAAGTTTCACTAGCTCTACCAGAATCTACAATAGTGCAAGACCATTTGTCACTTGTAGTTCCATCTTCTACCCACCTAACATCATCTAAAGAAACTTGCTGAACTAATTGATAAAATGCTTTTGCAAAAGGCACATCTTTTCTATTCTTAGACCTGTAAATATTTATATGAGACACTCTTCTAGATACATTTTTTATATCATTAATTACAATTTTAATATTTAAAGCATCTTTATTAGTTTGTACTGTCCATCCACTGTTAGAATCTACGCTAGAGCCTAAACTAGAAGATAATGGAGACTCTTGATGTCCGTCAAATACCAAGGAAAAACTGTAATATATGTAATCAGGGCCTTGAGATTCTACTGCATCTCCAGAATAATCTGTACTTCCATCAGGAGCTGTTTTCCACCATCCTATAAAATCAGATGTGCCGGGAGTGACAGGAGAACTTATTCTAGCATTATTATTAGCAGGTGCTCCATTACCTACATTATCAAATCCAGTAATTTCTAAGAAAGGTTCTTGTGTTAAAAATCCTACTGATGAACTAACTGGACTTACTCCTGCATGTAAATTAGTTAAGTTTAAATTAGACCATTGACTCTTTTTTTGATTTATTACAAAATACTTTACTCCAAAATCATATGTTACTGCTTTTGTAGGTGTGTAATCCCACATTCTAGTTTCTTGTTCTTTATCAAATTCAATTTTTGCTTTTGTATTTTCTGTTCGTTCATGAGGCAAAACAAATACTCTTACATCTCCTCTTTTTCCACCATAAGCAAGCTCCCAATCTGACCAAACAGAACTACTTGTACTTACTAAGTTACCAGAACTTGCATAAGTAGCTGATGCTACAGCATCATATCTATCACTCCCTCTAGTAGTTTTATCTCTATAAGCTATTTTAGCGCCATCTTTTCCAGCATTTAAAGCTGCTTGAACTTTATTTATTCTTGGGTGCTGAACAAGTCCAGTAGATGTATTGTCTTGAGCAAACCCTCCGGGTATATGCTCACTTGCAGATTTTCCAGCATGAGCAGAACTAGCAAAATTATCTAATTGTTTATGAAATGGATTTTTATATAAAAATGTATCTTTTAACCAACCATTTGCTCCAGTACCTGTCTCTAAAGAATTTGCAGTATATAGAGTAGTAATATCATGAGTTATAGCAGTTCCATCTTGTAAAAAAGTAGTTAAATATGATTTATTTGTAGCTGTATTTCTTGAATATATAACTCTTTCAACATCACTCGGTCTTCCGTTATCCATTACTAAACTTCTATCTTCAGTATTGTAATATGCTGCTCCAAAATCAAAATCTTCTTCTAGAGAAGCATCTGCTGAATTATATCCATTTTTTAATGCATCTACAGCTAAAGGTATAATTAATGGTTTTTTTGTAAATCCTGCTGCATTTCCATCTATAATATTAAAAGAAACAACTTGAGAAGCAGGAATAGCAGCTAATTCAACTTCTTTTGGCGTTCCAGAATTACCTCCACTTAAAAGTAATCTGTCTCTATGAACTGTATGCCCAGTAGAAAATTCTCCACCTAAAAAACTATCAGCATAAAAAGCACTACTACTTGCTATTTCTGCGTATAAAACGCTTTCATTTTGCAGATGACCTTTACGTTTACTAAAATTACTATCTCCATATCTACTTAAATCAGAACTAGCATAAACACAAGTTACTCCAATTCTAGTAGCTTCTCCAATATCAGTCAACCCAAATCTAAATGTTTGTAATACACCAGCTTCTTTGTTGTCTAGTTTTTTACCTAGTCCACCTTTTTGAACAAGTATTCCTGCACCATTATTATTTAAATAAACTGGGGGAGTTTCAAATACATTAGTTCCATTTGGATTAGATGCACTACCAGCAGTTTCTTGAGGATGACCACCGCTTGTTATATCATAATCACCTCTAATTACAGCATTGTGAAGAACAGCACCTCTAGTTGGAGTTGATGGTATATTAACTTTATTAATTTTGTAAAATTTATCTAAAGCTGGACTTCTATTTTCCAGTCTTAGTCTTCCATTATTATTAAGCTGAGGAGTCATTCCTGTAGGATGAGCAGGATTAGCTAAATCAACACTCCAAAGCCATTCATTTTCTTCAGTATGACCAGTTACTGGCGGTTCCCATGTAAAAGTACTCTCTTCATTATTATATTTAACATAATCATTATCTTGATTAAAGTCCCAACTTGCTTGTATAAATATTTTACCTTGACCTCCACTACTTGTATTGAATCTAGAATCTGTAGGCGTAACCATAATATCTGTATAGTAAGCTCCACTACAAGGAACTCCAGTACTAGTTTTTTGTTTAGTTATACCTGCGTGTGTATCAGGTAAAGCATATGGCCAATTGCTATTGTATTTATCAAACACAGATATAGTAGGACTATCAGCATCTCCTGAATCTTCTGCTCCTGTAAATTTATAACAATGAACTAATCCTCCACCAACATCATCAAGAACAAATAAATGAGGGCCATCAGTAGCTATTGATATTGGAGAAACAAGTTGAGTATCTTCTACTCCATATTTTATGTAACTTTTTACTCCAAAAGCTGCACCAAAAGCATCTGTATGGGTTCTAAATAAATACAAATCTGGTTTACCTATAATAAATCCAGCAATATAATTTTGAGTCCATGCTGCAGCGCTACCACCTTTTTGCCCAGAAGCATTATACCAATTAGATGTGTCTAGTATAACTAAATCAGATAAAACAGGAACATCAGAAGGTATTTTTAATTCAGCATCTTCAATAATCATTTTATCTTTTACTAATTCTTTATCCCATTGTTTATATTGCTGCATACCTACCCATTTAGGTGGAGTAGCTTTACTATCTCCTAATCCAACGCTTACACTTTTGCTGTTTATTTGAGCAAAATCAGCGTGTTTTGAGTTTTGTGATACTACACCTATCCTATTATCTTTTTTAGCGTTTGTGGGTATATTATCAGGGTCTATTGGTAGTTTTTTATCTATATCATGTTGTACTTCTAGTGCTCCATTCCAAAATTTTATTAAATGAGCACCATCTTTTGTCTTTAAACAAAACATATCTGAAGCTATACTTCCATGAGCATAATAACTAAATACTATTTTTTCACCAAGCTTAAAAGGAGCAAAAGAACTCCAAGCTAAAGATATGCCATAACCTAAATCATCTGATTCATTAATATTTGCTGATGGTGTAATTAAACTACCATATCCAGAATCAATACCTTCAACTATTTTTTTAACCTTATATTTTAAATTACTATTATTAACTGATATAATTTTAAGAGTAACATCTGCAGCTGGAGAAGCTCCACCTAGAGCCGTACCAAGTACTTTTACAGTATCTCCAACTTTATATCCAGTACCAGCAGTATGAATACTTTGAGTCCCAGCTCCACTATAAACATTAGATACTATTTCTATATTTAATTTTAGACCAGTACCAGAACTACTAACAGCAGATGTAGCAACATTACTATAAGTCCCAGTTGTTAATCCAGTTACATTACTACTTACTAAAAAATCCATATCTGTAACTAAACCAGAAGTAAGTTCACTTATAACTATATTATATTCAGTGTCTTTTTCTCCAGTGAATTGACCAGAAAGCCTTAAAAAAGAACTTTTATTAGAAATTGTAGTAACAGCTGTATCTTGTACACCTTGCCAAACATTTACATCATTATTAGCTAATCCCATTTACGGCCTCGTCCAACCATCGTTTTCACCATCTCCAGAATTTCCTCCACCAGTATTACCTGCATTACCTCCATCATCTAGTATAACTATGTTATACAAAGATTGCCCAGAATAGGGAAAACTATTTGTTTCAAAATTTCCATTATCAAATCTTACTAAATTTGCTACATTGCTATCTATTTCTGAAAAAGCCCAATTGCCATTAGAGTTTGCATTAACTAACAAGGATACTTGTTTGTCTCCTTCTTTTAGGCCATCTGCTACAGCAAAGGGACGTATTGTTTGATAGCTATTCCAATTTGTATTATTAAAAGATAATTTTTTAAAATTTACTGCTGCGCCTCCACTTGCCTTATGAGCTTTTAATACAGCTGTGTCTTGAGAGGTAAATGTTATATCAATAGTTGAAGCGTCATCTTCAAAATTAGGATTACTTGTTAATTTAACTTGTATTTGAGCTCCTTCTACTAAACCTTTATATGTTTGCACATCCCAAGTAGAATTATTTATTATAAAGCCATCTATAATATTACTTACATAATTAAAGTTTTTAGTAAAATCTAAATCTGTAACATTCCAAGCAGCTTCACTAGATTGAGCAGTTACATTAATATTAATAGCTTGAGAAGCTGCAACAGTTACATTTTGTGGTCTAAGATACATTACTTGAGAAGTTGCATAGTTAGAAGGAGTAAATGTTAAATCTACATACTCTCCTTCATTGTTTGGTATAGTATCTGCAATCGTATCATGAGTTTTTATATAAGTTGACATATTAGCATAATCTGCAACAGCTATTCTTATTACAACATTAGCAGTAGGAGCAGTCCCTTCTAAATTAACTACTGCTCTTACATTATGATTTTGATATATAGTATTACCAAATTCTTGACCATTGCTAAATGTCCATACTATATTTATTTCTCTTTGAACTTCAGGAGTAGGAGGTGGGTCTATAAATTGAAAAGAAGTTTTATAAGTAGCTGTGTCAATCATAGCATCTTCATGTCTTCCTTGCAATCTACCTTGAGTACTATTAGGGTCAATGTCTTGAGAATATGTAGCTGCATCAATACTGATATCATTATCATCAGCAGCTGTAACTACTCCTAGACTAAACGATTTTACTTCCCTAACAGCTTTAGGCATCTTCTTTGTCCTTTTGTATCTGTAATAATTTTGCTGTTATATAAACGGCTAAATCCAATGCTTCCTCCAAAGATTCTTGTATCCAGTCTCTACCATCATTTACATCAAGCTCTTCTGGATACTCTTTTTTTCCATGCTCTAATCTTTCTTTTATAGCTTCTACTATTTCCTTGTTCAAATTAATTCTCCCCATAAAGATGCACGACCATTAATAATTTGTATTATATGGACAGTAAAATAACCTTTATCAAAGTAATCTACTACTGCAAATGCATGTTGCCAATTATGTTTTCTGTTCATAAGCCAATCATTTGATTTAGAGTCTAACTTCTTTAAGCATCCTATTGACCAAGCACTCTTGACACCATCCAAGTGGGTAACGGAAGATTGCTGAATATCATGGTGATGGCCGTACATAACATTTGAACCAAGACGGATAAGATGATTGCGGGTGTGGTTGATACCAGCAAAATGATTTCCATGATAGTAAAACAACTTACCGATTTTGAGATATTTTCCCACAGGATAGTATTTGTATCCTCGCCCTTGTAATACGGCTTCCTTAAAGTTATATCCATTACAGTACGGGTTTTCTTCTTGAAATCTGTTAAGCCAGTCATCGTGATTCCCTTCACAAAAGTATTTTTCTGTACAATTAACTTTGTCCAATGCTTCATCTATCTTATCTATTCCTTTATTTACTTGTTTAATTTCTTTATCTACAAAAGGAATTTGGTACTCTAATGGTGGGCGTTTTTTCTTTTTCCACTGCCAGCTGCTCACGGAAAACCACTCGCCCACATCCCCTAAGTCTACATAGAAATCAGGTTTTACTATATTAATTGCTTTATTAAGGCATTCAATAGCTCCCTTATCTTCAAGTGGAAAATGTTTATCTGGTGTAATAATTCCACGTTTTACTACACCTTTATCTAATTTGGTAGTTGCTCCCAAAGTTCCTCCCAGTTGCTAACGTCTATTAATAAGTTCTTCGCCTTTTGGAGATGTTTCTCCGTTGTGCGTTTTGTAAACCTTAATAGAAAAGTATGACAATAATCGCATTCCCACATTAGGGCTCCTTGATAGGCACCAAGTATCTCTACGCTATGTATACTATTACATTCACAATAAGGACACTTTTCAGGTTTTTTCCTGAATGTTTTGCTACCTCTTATGTCAAATTTATCTATTATCTTTGACACTACTTGCCTTTAAAGACACCTTCTAGCAAGTCAGTAACAATGTCAACAACTCTTTCAAAAAAGATTTGTTCTTTTTCTTCAGATACAAAAGGTATATCAATTTTTTCATTGATTTTAGTTGCTATTTGGTCAGCAAACTCATCGCTACCAAGCCAGTTAATAGCTTCACCTTTCATCTTATCTGCTTGTTCTTCAGCTAAATCCATTAGCATTTTTTTAAAGTCCATTTTTGTTCTCCTTTATTTTCCTTGTTTTTAAGTACAAATAGTATATCTGTACAGCAAACATTATACACATTAATATACCAGACATTACATCTGTCCAATATATTAATCCCAATCCTGTTGTTTGTGCAGTTACTCTTAAACTATCCATATTAATGCTTTCCATTTACTCTACTTAAAGAGCCTTTTATTTCCGATACTTGATTGTCCAAATCATTAATTTCCTTCGTAATAGAATCAAATTTCCTGTCAAGTTTGTCGTCACTCTGATTCCAACGGTTAATAAGCTTAATAACCATACCTTCCATGTTTTCAAGTGTTTCACTTTGACCTCTGTTTTCGGTCTTTAAATCTTGCAAAGCTTCTGCCTGCTCCAACCCTCTTTTGTTCATAGAGAATACCATATACACTAGCAAAGCCCCTACGACACCTATCATACCCGCTTCTGAATAAACTGCTAGAAATTCGTCCATTCTTACCTCCTATTTCCGCTTCTTTTTTGTCCAACTTAGTGGGTTCAAGTTTAATTCTTTTTGATACCACTGTAATTCCTTCTCTAAAATTAATATCTTTTCCTGCTCTTCTGCTATATGTTTTTCTACAAGTTCTGTAATTGTGGTATCAGATTCTGATACTCTTCGCTCAAGGCTGTCAATTCTACTGATAACTTGATAGTACGAATAAACAAGTCCAGCGACAAGTAAAAGCATCTGACCAAGCCACTTAATATTAATAGATATAACAGCGTTGTCATCGACCACAGTTCCACGATAGCTCCTTGCCGTTTTAGGTTTGGCATTACTCATACCTCATGTACCAAGCAATACCAACCCACCAAGCACTATAAATAAAAACAAGATTATTGAGATGTAATCTTTCCAATCTTCCATTTATTATTTTAAAGCTTTGTAATCTGCTTTAATAGCTTCCCAGTTTTCTTTATTTGAAGTTAAAGATGCAATTTGAGATTCTAATGAAGCAATATTAGCATCTACATCAGCTTCACTATACTCAACTACAGTGTCAGCTAATTTACTTCCAGTTTCTGGACTATAAGCTTTAGTAGTAATCTTAATTACATCATAACTAGACTCATCTACTTTTGCTTGAATAACCTTACCTTTACTGTCTTTTACTTCTTCAACAGCAGGGCTAGTTACCACTTTTGATTTACTAAGAACGCTATTCTTTGCTTTCTTAGATTCTTTATAGTTTATCATAATATTCTCCTATGTTGTACTATATGTTATTTTGTCAATTCTTATATCACTATACCCTGCATCTAAAGGAATAGTTCCAGTTCCTTCTCTATCTAATACCATTACTCTAACTAGAATGTAATCATTTGCACTTACTACAAGTTTAATTTGACCTGCCATTCCACCTGAATTATAATTATTTCCAGTACCTCTTATATAAATAGCTTCAAGTCCATATTTGTGCAATAATGTGCCACCACTATTGTAATGATAAATGTAAGAAAAAGCTGTAAATCTATCTGAAGAGTCGTCATTAGTGACAACTAAATTTGTTGATATGTTATACTCACCAGCAGTTTTTAAAGTTACTTGACTGCCATTATTAGTATGAGTTATATGAGTAGTATTTTTTACTCCCCCACCAGCAAAGGTAACATTACCTACTGTTGTAGAGCTTCCAAAATTTATATTATTAGCGTTTGTAGCAGATTTAAATACATTTGTAGCTGTTGGTGTTACGCTTACATTTAAACCTGTAATAGAAGATTGTGTAAGGTCTACATCTACACCATTAAAAGTTACATTATCATAAAATTGAGTAGTAGTACCTACTTCAAAATCACCATCTACAGTTAAGTTACCAGTAAAATTACCAGCACCAGTTGCTCTAAATGTTCCATTAACATCAAGTTTTTCAGCAGGACTTGTAGTTCCTATACCAACCTTCCCATCAGTTTTAATAATCATAGCTTGTGCTGGGGTTGCACCACTTCTAAAATTTATTTGATAAGCACTATCAAAATAAGTATTTGCACCATTTCCATATATTCTTGATGCAGTTACATTTAAAGCACCATGATACATTATAGCATCTGCCTTAACAGTTCCACCAGAAACATCTAATTTTTGAGTAGGTGATGAAGTACCAATACCAACCCAATCTCCACTAACAGTTAATTTGTTAGCATCATTTACAGCAAGATGTACTTTCTTTGTATCCTTAGCATTAAGATAAGTTGTACCATCATTTTTTTGTTTTACAGCATAATTAGAAGTACTATATCTATGTGCGTAATGACTATAATAAGCCCAGTTAGATGCGCTATATAACGCTATTTTACCAAGTAAATTAGTCTTATCTGTATCAGGAGTACCAATTATTGTATGACCATTCATACCAGTAGTACCTATATTATGGTCACCTATAAAAATATTATAAGACCCAGTTTCTACAGCGGCTCCCGCTTCATTTCCAATTGCAACATTATCTACTCCTGAAGTAAGATTTGCTAAAGTACCATAACCTACTCCAACATTAGCATCTCCTGTTACTCCTCCTGACAATGCGTAGTATCCAATACCAACATTTTCATCTCCTGTTTGTATTCTACGGCCTGCTCCTGAACCTACAAAAGTGTTTTCATGCCCACTTGTAAGATATGTTCCTGCTTCATAACCTACTGCTGTATTATTATCATTTGTTACATTTTGAAGTGCATTTGTTCCTACAGCAGTATTGTAATCTGCTCCAGCACCTTCGTACATTGTATATTTACCAAGAGCAGTATTACCAGCGCCAGTTGTAGCTCTTCCACTTTGAAAACCTACAAATGTATTATCATTTTGTGTAGTAATTGCTTTACCAGACTGATACCCTATCGCCATGTTTCTAAGGCCTGAACTAACAAGTGTAAGAGCTTCATGTCCTATTGCTAATTGACCAGTTGTAGTATTAGTTCCAGTTCCATCTAAAGCATAAGAACCAATTGCAATATTTTTAGTAAATTGTGCCCCACCACCAGTTCCAGCTCCACGACCGATGATGACATTATGTTCTGAACTTATATAATTAATTCCCCTAGCTGACTCAAACCCAATAATTACATTACTAGCTGAACTTGAATTATTAGATGCATCAAAAGCTAAATGACCAATAATAACATTAGCACTTGATGAGTCTAGCCTACCTACATTATGACCAATATTAACACTTCCGCTCCCTGTTGTCTGTTGCATTCCTGCTTCTTCACCAATAAATATATTTTTATTTCCACTAGTTACATCACGACCACTACCATAACCTAATGCAATATTTGCACCATCTCCATGAGTTATTGATTTTAAGGCTTCTCTTCCGATAGCTACATTATGGTCACTTTGAGTTAATGCTTCCATAGCTTTATAGCCGAGTGCAACATTTCCATGAGCATCATTTAAACTACCAGCAGACATTGCTTCAGTACCAATGCCTACATTATAATTACATTGACCGCCAAATTCTTGGTATGCTACTTTGCGACCTATAAAAATAGAATCAAGAACATTTCTTACATGAGGCGTCTTACTAGCTTCAGAACCAATTATAACAGAACCTTGTAATACTCCTGTACCGCCTCTATACGCTTCCTTCCCAATAATAACATTATTATCACATTGGTCATTGTTAATTTGGTCACCAGCTCCTGCT
>Ga0209232_1001847_pt1 | contig 11029 bp, 10 predicted proteins | sample ETNvirenome_2_60_FD_184066 | JGI IMG/M metagenome (GOLD analysis project Ga0209232, IMG submission 184066) | Marine viral communities from the Pacific Ocean - ETNP_2_60 (SPAdes) (version 2) | ecosystem: Environmental > Aquatic > Marine > Oceanic | place: Pacific Ocean | collected 2013-06-22
ACCTCTTTGGTGTGTCGGTACTGGTTTTCGTAATACCCATTTACGCGCTATTGCTCCCACTGTTAGTAATAGTAAACTTTCTGGAAATGTTAGTCCCGGCATTGAACCCTGGGCCGCTAATGTATTCACGGAGCAATCAGCTAAAGGAACGTTTATACGGAAAAATCCTACCCTTGTTAAAGTTTTGGAAAAAGCCAAAATCAACACAAAAGAAACGTGGGACAAAATCTTAGCTGATGGTGGTTCTGTTCAGGATATTAAAGAACTAGACGATGACACTAAAGAAGTGTTCAAAACATTTAAAGAGATTAACCAATTAGAGTTAGTCAGACAAGCTGGCATACGTCAGCAATATATAGATCAAAGTGTAAGTTTAAATTTAGCTTTTCCTGCTGAAGCAAACCCAAAATGGATTAACCAAGTTCATTTAGACGCATGGAAAAAAGGAATTAAAACTTTATACTATATGAGAACCGAATCTGTGCTTCGTGGAGACATAGCTGCACGAGCAATGGATGAGGCGTGTTTAAGTTGTGATGGATAGTAACTAAAAAGGGGAGCTCAAATGAACTCCCCTTGGTTACAGGATCTTTTAGGTATGGTACGCCTATTATTCTTGATCCTTTTTCTTTTTAGCTAACAAAGCTTTAGCTTTATTTTCAGCTGCTCTATCTCTTATTTCTTGTGTTTTCTTTTCAAAAGCCACTCTTTCTTTATTCTCACCTATAGGTCTTCCTTGTTTATCTGTAACATTAAATGTTTCTAATGTGTTTTTAGGATATTTTTTCTTACCTCTTTTTTCTCTTCTATCAGCTCTTTTTTCTTGATACTTTGCTCTATTTTCTGGAGTATAAGCTTTACTAAAAGCATCTCCTATACTACCAAATAATTTTTGAAAATCTTCGGCATTAGAAAAATAATCAGCTCCTCCACCTGCGCCAGCTTCATACTGACCAGCGTATGGGTCGTTAAGATTTATTGGACTTTTTTTTTTAGAAATAGTATTATCTCTTGTTTCTTTTCTTTTTTTACTAAGCTCTTTTCTAGATGGAGTTGGTCCAGCATCAGCAGCAAAATCTTCATCATAAAAATATGAATCCTTATCTTTTCTATTATAATTAGCGTCTTTACCAGCTTTTAATTTGTTGCTTTTTTTTCTATCCGGAGCTAATTGCCAGTCTTTTATACCTGTTCTATCTTGTACTTCAGCATCATCTGTAGGAATAAGTCTTAATTTCTTTTTATTAGTATCATAATAAAACTCATTCTTTTCACTATCATACTCAGCTTTATTTTGCTCTGGAGTTATAGGTCCAAGTCTTTCATCGTTTCCTTTAAACTTTCTATCCATGTAGCTTTTTTTATGTTGAGCCCATGCGTTCACTGAAGCTATACTGTCTTGGTTTACTTCTTTCCTACTAATACCAAGCATGTTTAATGGTGATTTAGTAGGTCTAATACCACTCTTACCAGTTCTTATTTGATCTAAAGTTTTTTCTGCTTTAAACATTTTTCTGTGATGTTTTCTAGTGCCCTCTGTTAAGCCGTCTAGTTGTCGTAGAGTTTTATCTAGTTTTTTCTTTTTTCTTGAAATATCGCTAGGTAATAATTTTCTATCTGGTGATCTCATTTTAAATTGTTTTATATTTTGTTTTGTTAAATTTATCTTTATAAGCTTTTAAGCATCTGTTTCTATTGTCTTCTTTTGAAACATATGATATATGTACCCAGTTAGGATTCATATCTGTACCAAATTCCCATATCATCTGATCAAAATCTAAATTTTCTTTTATCCACGCATACATTTCTGCATTTGTTTTATAACCATATACATCATCTATATCAATTGCTTGACCTCTACAATGTTGTGAGGTAGTTGACCCACCAATCTTTTCATTGAGATCAGGTGATCTAAAAAATGAATTAACTTTTATAGGTCCACCAACCCACTCTCTTAATGGTTCAAATACTTTTTCAGCTAACAACTTCATGTTTTCTACTTGCGTAGGATTAGGAGTGTTATCTATACACTTACGTTTTGCAGTTTGTGAATGTATTGCTTCTGCGTAAGTTATATGTTTACTTATGTTTTCCATATTATTCTGCTTCACTAAATACAGCATAGACACGTATATTTCTTTTTCTGCCTTTGCGTATTGTTGCTATTAATTCTTTACGATCTTTAACTTCCTCATCTTTTACAGGATAGTATTTAGGATTCGTACTATTTAATTTTCTTTTTTTCATTTTAACATTTCCATCTACGTCTAGCAGCTCTGCCTCTTTCACCAGTCCATCCTTTTGATCTTGCACAAAACGATTTTCTACGCTTAGCATCTTTACTACCAGGTTTTACTTTACCTGTTACAGCTGTTTGTAGTTTACTACCAGGATTTTTACGTTTATATTCTTTAACTCCTTTGGAGGTCATACCAGCACCTTCTTCTACAGTTCTAAAATTTCTTCCTTTACCTTTTGTAGTTTTTCTAGGTTCTTTACTATTTCTGCTAAATGGGTTATTATTTTGTGTATACATAACTATTTTTTTCTACAGCTACCTTTTTCGTATGGTTTAACTCCTGGGGTTGGTTCATAACCTTCCCAACATCTAGTTTTTCTTGAAACACCTGGAAATGGTTTATCAATTTTATCGTAGGTTAATTTTGTGTTATCTGAATACACAGGACGGTTAGATAATACTCCGTCTTCAGGATCAACATTAACCCCATGTTTAGGACTAAAAAATGGTTTACCGTATTTATTAGCTTCTGTATGTAAACTGTCTTTAGTTTTCTGATTTAAAGCTTCAAAAGCTTTCTTATCAGCTGGATCATATTTAAATCTTTCTCCGGTTTTATGTCCTTCACCTCTACTTTCACCATACTCGTTTTGATTCAATGGAGATTTTCTTAAAAATGGTGTTGAAAATTTACTCATAATTTAAAATTTACTTGCGTTATTAATTTCATTTATTGCTTCTTGTATTTCTTTTACATCTGCAGGTAACACAAGATCTAAACCTGCTTTGAATACTGTTTCTTTTATACCATCTTTAAATATGATTAATGTTGGCGCCATACGTACTCTATATTTTTTTTTAGCTTCAGGATTGTTAGATATATCAGCTCTGTAATATATTACATTTTCTAATTTACTCCAGTCTTCAAATTTGTTTGCATCGTTAAACTTAGCGTAAAACTCTACAGCTACAGGTAATGATTGATCATCACCAAAAGCTTTTCTTTCATTTATTTTACTATCAAAATTATCATCTGTAACCCACTCTTGAGCAGACACACCAGAAGATATTAATAGTAAAATTATAATTAAGTATTTCATCTTCCTTTTTTTTGTATTTCGTATAATCTTTCATCGATCTTATCAATTGTCTCTTTAATTTCCTCAACATCTTCTTGCGTATCCATTATAGTTTGACGAATTAATTCATCTTTCAAATCATATTCTACTCTATCAATTACAGGCGCGGGTAATTCTTTTGCCTGCGCTATATCTGCTTGTAATGTAAACCACATACCTGCTAGTGTAATTACAAACGCTACGATCATTCCAATAGTTTTAAGATCTAATGTTACTTTAGTTTCTTCGCTTATTTGGGGTGCTGCCATTTGATTTGTTTATAGTGTTGTTAGATGGTGTGCTTAAACTTGGGCTATACGATGGTCCTGTTCCTACGTTAGCTGGTTTATTATATGTGCCTGTAGGTTTGGTGTTTGGTAATGTGACATTAGGTATATTAGGTACAGTTACCGCTGGTCTTGGCCTTGTGTAATAATAATATGGTGCTCCTACATAGTAAGAAGAAGGATGCCAATAATTATGATAGTAAGGATAAGTGTGGTATATATTTTGATATACTCTAGGTCTTAGCGAGTTAACATCAAGCTGAATAGTATCACCTTCATGAGTAACTGCTAGTACTTTAATAGTGTTCTTTGGTGCTTTTGTGTACGTTCCACAACTAGCAAAGGCCGCAATGGCCACCACATACAGGGCAATTTTCCATATTTTCATTTTTTTTGATTATTTATTTGTTTTACTAGCTGTTACTTTACTTTCTCCTTTTGTTACAGTAACATCCGTATCAGTTACATCAACTTGCATTGGATCATCTTCTTTATCAGATAATTCTTTGATTAAACTTTTAATTATTTCTAACTCTGGTTTCTCTTCTTTTTCTTTAGCACCAACAATATGTTGTAATATACCTATCATTGCCATTGCAGCGGTAGATACTAAACCGATTACAGCTGTTAAAGCACCTCCTTCTAAAAATTGAGAACTTACTACTCCAATTACAACCAATATCGTTATATAATTTATAGCATGCTTGCCTAAATGTTTAGACGCTATTTCTTTAGCTGTACTCTTAGCGTTGATTTTATCAATTTCTATTTGAGCTAGAATCTCTTCTGTTGTTTTTTTATTATTAAACATCATTACTTAAGTGTTATGTTCAGACCAACTGAACTGTTATATATTTTACTGTCCCAAAATTTAGTATATTCACCTTCAAAGAATATTCCAATACTTTTACTAAGCTTCCATCCAAATTGCACTCCAGTTTGATAATCTTCCCATTGTTCTTTTTCAGCATCTTCTACTAATCCACCTAATCCCCAGTTGTTTCTATTGTGATAACTAAAAGCCTCATCACCTTTTACATACTTGTGATATGGTAGTAAATAAGAACCGTAAGCATGAAGCCAGAAATTATTTTTATAATGGTAATAATCAAAACCGAGCACAGGTGATACTACACCAAACGCATCAATTTCTTCCCATATCTCCTCGTTATAACGATTCATTAGCTCGGTAAACACTGTTTGTCTAAATTGTAAATCTGTATAGGCTACAGTTTCACCTTCTTCATCAATCCAATACCAATCAGATACTGTTTCACCTGAATAACTATCTTCATATGTGTAATATATATCATCATATCCATAGTAAAAACCTAGTGTATACCATGGGTTTAAAGCTTGACCGTTTTCATTTGTTTCGTTCAACCATATTTCAACAGGATTGTAGCCATAAGGTCTTTCATGTGTACGGTACATAACTCCAGCAGATAAACTAAACTTTTTACCAATAGGTAGTTTAGCTCTTACCTCTGCAGACTTATAATCAAAGTTAATTTTACCTTGTTTTCTACTCTCTATTTTAGCAATGTGGTATTTACCACTGTGTTTTAGAAAATATCTGTGATTTTTAAAAACATCATCTCTGGATCTTTCTTTTTCAGTATGAAATACATATTCAAAACCTTTAATAGCTGAATTAGGAGCTGTCATAGATACGTTAGATTCAGTACCATCGTAGTATTGCTTGCCTTTAATTTCATAATCGAACCTAGCAATCTTACGAATACCAAAACCATAACGATAATCGTAGTCATAGTAATCAGTACCATCGACCACAACAGGTACGTCATACAAGCTACCATTAGGATTTGTTCTTACAAAATAGCTGGGCGCATTTTCTTTTGAGTTTTGAATATCTCCAGAAAGATATACCGTGCTATACTTAAAAAAATCTTTAAATAGTTTTTTCTTTTCTTGTGCTTGAAAAGAAATTGTCATTAATAAAAAAAGTGCTAGTATTTTCTGCATTACTTATAATTTTTAAACATTAATTTGTATAATAGCTTATTCCAAGCTTGTTGTAGTTTATCTACGAATTTTTTAATTTTTTGTTTCATAATTTATTTTTTAACCCAATATTCAATAGTAGGACTTTTAGCATATTCTGTAGGTCTCTGAACTGTTATAGCTCCTTTTACTTTTTTTCTAACTTTTTTATATCCGTCCTTTTTTAATTTTCTAATTTCGTTCTGATATTTTTCTTTTCTTTTTTCATAAGCCGCTTCTTTTTGAGCTGCTTCGTCTTTAGTTTCAACACCATAATAAGGTAATCCAAGTTCCCAAGATGAATAACCTAATAATAAAGCTATTTTTTGCCATTGATCAGACTGATCACTCATAGCGTTTCTAAAATTATTAAGCTTCATTAAAGCTCTATCTATTGGCACGTTAGTAAAAGCTGATATAACTTGTGCTGTTGCTAAAATTCCAGGATTATCAATATCAACACCTATTTCTTTCATTTCTTTTCTATTCCATGAAAAAGTATTAGCAGCAGATTGAAGCTTACGCAACTTTGAGTCTAAAGGCGGAGCTACATCAAACAAATCACTTATTGCTTTGTCAAACTGTGGAGATCTTTTACCTGATTCTTCTGCTATAGTTATTAAAGAATTTTTTAAAGCGTCAGCTGAAGCACCGTATATACCTAAACCTCTTAAATTAGAACTAGTCATACCGTTTATAAGATCAAACATTCTATTTGCATTTTCTTCAAGGTTATCATCTTCATCATCAGGTCCTTCAAACATTTCTGTAAATATAGCTTGTTGCAGTGAATTAAATACAATATTTTGAGCAACACCATAATAAGCTAATTTAGAAACATTTGTTTTCCAATCACCTCTACCATTCATTAAATCTTGAGCGGCTCTTTTTTGTAGTCTCATATACTGCATAGGTGTATTAGCAAAAGCTAATATAATTCTACCTGCATTAGACGCTTGCTGTTGACTAATTTTGCTTGGATCTGCAGACTGTTGTGTTTCTTCTGCTATTTCATAAAAATCATCAAAAGCTTTTTGTTTTGCTTCTTCTTCAGAAAAACCTTCCTTAACATATGTGTTTAGTCTATTTCTATAAAAAGTAGCACCACCAGAAGCTATAGCAAAACTATCCGCATATCTTGTAAACACAAAACCTTTGTTAAGTAAAAATGCTGTAGCTGCTTTAAACTTGTTTTTAGAATCTTTAACAGCATCTGCAATTTCTGATTCTGTTACGTTTATTCTTAAACCTTCTCTTCTTTGAACTAGATAATCAGAGTTCATTAAATCTAAAAAGTCTTTCCAATATTGTGGTTGATTAGCAAAAGCTTTACCAGCAGCCAATACATTATTATCACCCCAATTTATAAAGTTTACCGAAGATAATGTTTGTAAAGCAGCAGATCTTGTGTTTAAGAACATAACGTTACCAACACTATTATTAATCCAATCTAATACATTATCGGTAACTGGATTACCACTAGGTAACCTATTTTTACCGCTTTTCATTCTAGCTAAAGTACTTCTTAACGCGCTTACATAAGAAGAACCATAAGCAGCTTCTAGCTTAGACATATTTTCTTTAGAAAATATTATATCTACATTACTTTGCCATTGAGCTAAAGCTTCAGATCTATTTATAGAATTTATACCACCTATTATATCTGTAGCTACATTACCTGAAACCCAATGTTCACCAGGTTCTGGATAACCTCTGTTTTTTTGTAAAGCAATTATACCTTGAGAAAAACCTACTAAATCTGCATTATCCATTACAAATTCATTTAATCTTCTTTGATCTGTTTTAGATAAACCCGGTATATCATATCCTGCTTCAGACCACATGTAAACTCTCATAGCATCACCTACTGTGTATCCAGAAATACCTGATTGTTCGTTTAATGTTTTAGGAACATTTTTAAATTGTTTCTTTAAAGCTCTATAATCATTACTCATAGAAACCATATTCATGTTTGTTTCAGAAACAGCTTTATTATATGGATCTATTAAATGTTTTTTGTAAAAATCAAACTGAGCTTCACCTTCTTGACCAGGAGCTAGTGTTGTATATAATAAACCTTTAAAATCTTCAGCTGAATAAGGCATAATAACATCTAAAAATTTGCTACGAGCTGTTTTACCTATTAATTTACCTTTAGCTTCAGAGAATGTTTTATTAGCACCAATACCTGTAGATGTTTCTAAAAATCTATTAAAAGTAGCGTCTATTTCTGTTGGACCCATTGCAGCTAATGATAATTGAGTGTCTACTTTCATATCGTTAATTGATCTAGCAGCAATATCTAATACTCTTTTAACTTCATCTACATTTTTAATTTGATCATCTGTAAAATACCAATTGTTATATCCTTCAGCAGTTTTATCTAATACCCATCTACCTTTAGCAGCAGCAGTACCATCAGCTAAACCTACTATGTTTTCAATAGGTAAATCTAATCCTTGTGCTTTTAAAAATAATTGTATAGCTTCAGCAGCTTTAGGATCTCTAGCTGTTAATATATAAACTTCATCTGTACCATATTTAGCAGCAATATCTTTTATTCTTTGTAACATTGGTCCAGGTTTACCATCAATAACCTCGTTGAATTGATCAAAATTAAACTCCGCGCCTTTGCCTTGTAAAATACCAAATTGTTTAGCAAATTCAGAAGCAGTTAGTTCACCTGTACTTCCATCTGGTAATGTATAAACAACTTTTGAACTGCTTAAAGCTACTGTATCATCAAAATCAGCTACAGTTATTCCTTTGTCTGCAGCGGCAGGATCACTAGCTATTCTAATAGTATTATCCATGTCGCTCATTACTTCTACTTGTAATTCATTACTAGAATACTCATATCCTTCTGTATCTGTAACTAAATTACCTAAACCATTTACATCTACAACTGCTCTGTTGTGTCTATATATAGCTTCTGCATCTCTTTCAAAATCTCTTAATGCTTCTTCACCGATAGTACGTTTCATTTCATCGTAAACAGTTTCTGTTAATCCACTGCTTAACGTGTAGGTGTTCTTAGCTATTTCTAAGTTTCTACCCATTCTAAATATTAACGATGTATTAGTTTTACCTTGTTGATCTATAAGATCAAACTTATCTTTATAACCATATATACCATTATATTGACTTAAAACATCAGCGCTTTCCTCTGTTTTACCCCACTTGTTTGATAGTATTAATGATATAGCGTTTTTATTATATTCATTAGCACTCATCAAATGTTCAAACTTAATCTTACCTTTTTCTCCTTTTTCTGGTATATAAAAATAGTTTGGATCCGCATATAATCTAACACCAGATGAAAGATTAGAACTTGTTGATAATAGTTTTATTATGTGTTGGGCTCTTTTAGTAAACTCTGCTTTATTACCTTCAGCACTCCAAAGATATTCTTGCATTGTTTTCATCTGCAAGTTTAAAAACTCTAATTGTGCTTTTCCACCTTCAGAACTGAAGTTATCTAATATTATTTTCTTTCTTTCGCTTAAACTTAAATTAGGATCAGATAACCTCTGATAAGCCCTATTGTATTTCCCTTCATAAGTATGACCTAAAGCTTTATAATCTAAATCTCTCCATGCGTTAAATGTTTCTTCACTTAAAAAACCTCCTTCTTTTTTATAATGTTCATAATTTTTAAATTGAGTTTCAAAAGCTTTTACTAATTTTTTTGTATATTCAGCGGGTGGTCTACCGTCTTTAGTAAAACCAAAGTTAGCGTTTTCATGACCAAATATTCTACCAGCTCCATAAGAACCAAGCATTCCATAAATCATTTTTTCATTTGTAGTTATACTACCTAAAGGTATAGGTATATACTTAGCCATGTTTATGTTTTGCGCCATAAAATTCTCAACAGCAGCTCCGTCTTTTCTAAACTTTGGATCACTAAGAGTCCAATCACCTTTCAATAATGCTTCCCTCAAGCCAAGATCAGTAATTCCAAGACCTCCGTTTATTAATTCTAGTTTCATGTAGTCTTTAAAATTTTGAGAAGATAATTTTCCTTCTTCGGTTTTTTGACCCATCATACCTTCTACATAATCTTTCATGATGCCAGCTTCTTTTGGTAGTTCGGCTAAAAATTTTTCTTCATCATTTAAAAACCTCTTAAATAAATCAACTGTTTGACCAACGCTTATATATTTAAATAGTGGATCTTGAGATAATATTTCATGTAAATCATTTATTGTGTTATAACTTAAACCTTCTGCTAAATTTTTTACTCCATATTTTTTACCTATCTTTTGTAACTCAGGACCTAAAGCTGCTAATTGAACTGAACCGCCGGTTTTAATATTGAATCTACCTTGATCGGTTATACCTTCCATGTTTCCAATTATTTCATTAGAAACATTAGCGTTCATCAACTGCATTAAAGCTTTTACAACTTGACCATCTGCCTTAGCATTATAACTTCCATCAGCTCTAATACCAAAAGCTGCTAAAAACTCTGATCTACTAATATCTTTACGTAAAGTCCATGGTACTAAGTTACCTACTTTTTCACCTTTTGTATAAAACTTATTTAATAAAGTGTTAGGAACACCTGTCGCTATACCTAATTCTTGAGAAAAACCTTCAGGCATTAAACCTAAAAGCTGATCAGCGTCTCTATTTATAATCATTCTAGCCGCTAAGTATTCTTCCTTAGTAAGATTATCTTTAGCGTTTATAATCTTGTTAGTAGCAACACCAAAATAAGCAGCAACTTCTTCAGCTGCTAGATCTCTAAACTGATTTATTTCTTTATAAGTTAAGTTGTTTATATCTAAACCTCTTTCTTTAATTCTATTTATAACTTTTTCTGTAGAAAATTCTGCTAATTCTTTACCAAGTAGTTTTAAAGGAGATATTTTCTTTTTCTTTACAACTTCTTCCATACTAGGATCAGCCCACTCTGCTGTATCTGTTTCGCCTTCAGTTGTACCGGTTATAGGAACTGTAAATTGTTCTTGTACTCCACCTCTTCTAGCAGCACTATTAGCTCTTAAAAACCCTCTATTAACTATAAACTTTTCTAATGGCTGTAATGAGGGATCAAAGTTTTCATTCAACACCATTAAATTCATATCAGCTACTAGGTTATCTATAAATTCTTTTCTAGACAATCCTTTCTTTAAATTCGCTGGAATAGGATCGTATAGTGCTTTTGCTCTATTTTCTGCAACAGCTAATACTGTAGGTTGTATAGCCTTTATTATTTGTTTTTCAAGTAATTCTTCAGCAGGAGTTTTTATTTGAACTTCACCTGTACTATACCCTTCTCTTATTTGCTTTATCATTTCTAGGTCTTGTACAACTTGATTTTCTATCTCAGGAGTTAGTTTTTGTTGAGGACCTAAAGCATTCATAAAAACTTT
>Ga0209232_1001849_pt1 | contig 11017 bp, 10 predicted proteins | sample ETNvirenome_2_60_FD_184066 | JGI IMG/M metagenome (GOLD analysis project Ga0209232, IMG submission 184066) | Marine viral communities from the Pacific Ocean - ETNP_2_60 (SPAdes) (version 2) | ecosystem: Environmental > Aquatic > Marine > Oceanic | place: Pacific Ocean | collected 2013-06-22
CTCTGTTGTGGTTGGGGATGAGGCTCACCAGTTTAAGTCAAAATCACTTATATCTATAATGACTAAACTTTCAGATGCTAAGTATCGTTACGGATTTACTGGAACTCTTGATGGAACACAGACACATAAATGGGTCTTAGAAGGATTATTTGGCCCTTCTTATAAGATTATTAAGACTGACGAGTTAATGAAGAAAGGTCATGTTGCTACGTTAGATATTAATGTATTGCTATTGAAACACCCACCGAATAAATTTGAAACATTTGAGGATGAAGTTCAGTACATTATCGGTCATAATCGTAGAAATAACTTTATTAAAAATCTTGCTTTAGATTTAAAAGGTAATACTTTAATATTATTTGCTAGAGTTGAAGGTCATGGCTTACCTCTTTATGAATTGATAAATAAAAATAAGTCACCTAATCAGAAAGTATTTTTTGTACATGGTGGTGTTGATGCTCAGGAAAGGGAGCAAGTTAGAGAAATTACTGAGAGGGAGGAAAATGCAATTATTATTGCGTCGTATGGGACTTTTAGTACTGGTATTAATATTAAGCGATTATATAACGTCATCTTCGCGTCGCCATCAAAGTCTAGAATACGAAATCTTCAGTCAATAGGAAGAGTTCTGAGGAAAGGTAACAAGAAGACCAGTGCAACTTTGTATGACATTGCTGATGATATTAGTTATAAATCACGCAGAAATTACACACTCAATCATCTAATTGAACGTATTAAAGTATATAATGAAGAAAATTTTAATTATGATATAGTAAATATACCACTTAAAAATTAATGGAAGAAGAATTTTACGCAATAATTAAATTGGTATCTGGAGAGGAACTATTTTCTCTAGTGATGGTTGAGGATGCTAATGATGAAGATCCTCTTTTAATATTGCAAAATCCTTTAATAATGTATATGCATAATTCTGGCCGTAGTCAATTTATTAAAGTTAAACCCTGGATGGATTTAAGTGATGAAGATATCTATATGATAAGGTTAAGTAAAATTATTACAATGACTGAAAGTAAAAATGATAGATTGGTTGCTATATATGAAAACTTTGTAAGTGAAGAGATAAGGCAAGAAACACCTATAGCACAATTCCAAGCAACAGGAAGAATTAAACCTGATTCTAGAATGGGATTTATTTCTAGTGTAAAAGATGCCCGAAAGAAATTAGAGGCTGATTTTAAACTTAAGCCTGATCCTAAAGAAAGCTAATCTTCTCTTCAACCCTCACAAAGGTTATTCTACTCATATTTGACTACCTTGTCAAGGCCTGAGTTTTGTGATATAATAAAAACAATTAAGAAAACAGGAACTCCGATGCTATGCCTAGAAAAAAGACGGAACACTACGTAAATAACAAAGAGTTGCTGGAAGCGATGATTGTCTATAGAGGCAAAGTTGCTGTAGCACGAGAAGCGTTTATAAAAAAATATCCTGATCAAGAACCACCAAAGTCTGGGCCATGGGAAGGAAAACCACCTATACCAAACTATCTTGGTTCTTGTTTTTTAAAGATTGCAACACATCTATCATACAAACCGAACTTTGTTAATTACATGTTCCGTGAGGATATGATTTCTGATGGTATAGAGAATTGTGTACAATACATTCACAACTTTGATCCAGAGAAGTCTAGAAATCCATTTGCATACTTTACTCAGATTATACACTATGCATTCTTAAGAAGAATACAGAAAGAGAAAAAGCAATTGGATATTAAAACAAAGATCATTGAGAAGACTGGTTTTGATGAAGTAATGGTTGTTGATGATACGGCATTGGCTGGTTCTGCTAGTGATTATAATAGCATAAAGGATAGTATTCAATATAGAAATAGATGAAGGTTGCTATCATAACTGATACTCATTACGGTGCTCGTAAGGGCTCAAAGCACCTTCATGATTATTTTGAATTATTTTATAAGGACGTTTTCTTTCCTGCCTTAGAAGAGCATAAGATAGATACCGTAATTCATATGGGGGATATCTTTGATAGTCGTAAGGCAATTGATTTACAAAGTCTTGAGTGGGCTAAGAGAGTTGTATTAGAACCTCTTAAGAAGTATAAGGTTTATCTTACGATTGGTAATCATGATTGTTATTATAAGAATACTAATAATGTAAATTCTCCTGAATTATTATTAAGAAGTTATCCTAATATAAAAGTTTATACAAAAGCAAAGGAACTTACAATAGATAAATGTAAGATTCTACTTTTGCCTTGGATTAATTCTGAGAACTTTGATGAGACAAAACAGTTAATAGATAAAACCAAAGCAAAGGTTGCTATGGGCCATCTTGAACTTAATGGTTTTAGAGCCACTCGTGGACATATGATGGAAAATGGTATGGATGTTAATATCTTTGATAAGTTTGAAAAGGTATATTCTGGCCATTTCCATACAAGATCTAATGATGGAAAGATATTTTATTTGGGAAATCCATATGAGATGTTCTGGAATGATGTAAATGATCCTAGAGGATTTCATATTTTTGATACGGAAACCCTTACCCATACTCCAATTAACAATCCTTATAAATTATTCTATAACATATACTATGAAGATGATAATTATAAGTTGTTTAACGCAACACAATATGAAAATAAGATTGTAAAGGTGATTGTTCGTCAAAAATCTAATGTAAAAGATTTTGAGAAATTTATTGATAAGTTATATCAGGTTGGTGTTCAAGATTTAAAAATTGTTGAAAACTTTGATATTCAAGAAAATGCAGACTTTGATATTGATGAGGATGAGAATACTCTTTCTATTTTGAGTCGTTACATAGATGAATCTGAGTTTGAATATGATAAGAATATTGTTAAAGACATCTTCCAGAATCTCTATAGACAAGCTTGCGAGGTAGAGTAATGTGGCTACTCACACTTAAAGATAAAAAAGATGAAGGTGCTTATGCTGTTGCAGATGAGTATGGTGATAAGGTGTTATTTCTATTTGAAGAAGAGGATGATGCTGAAAGATATGCTATGATGATAAATGATCAAGAAACTAATAAGAAGATGGATATTGTTGAAGTTGAAGATGAGGTTGCGTTAAAGACGTGTAAGATGTATAATTACAAATATGCAGTGATTACATCTGATGATATTGTGATTCCACCTAAGAATGATAACGTTTAAGAACTTAAAGTATCGAAATTTTCTAAGTTCTGGACAACACTGGACTGAGATAAATTTCCAAGAATATAATACTAATTTGGTTATTGGGACAAATGGGTCAGGTAAATCAACTATGTTGGATGCTTTGACTTTTGCTTTATTCAATAAGCCATTTCGTAAGATCAATAAATCTCAATTAATTAATACTACTAATGAAAAAGATACTCTTGTAGAAGTAGAATTTACTGTTAACACTAGAGATTATTTGGTTCGTCGTGGCATCAAACCAAATATATTTGATATTGAAGTTAATGGGGAAGCACTCCATAGACAGGCTGACGATAGAAATAATCAAAAAGTATTAGAAGATAATATTCTTAAGGTAAATTATAAGTCATTCACACAAATCGTTATATTGGGAAGTAGTACATTTGTTCCCTTTATGCAATTAAAGGGTAGTAATCGTAGAGAGGTTATTGAAGACTTACTTGATATTCGTATATTTTCTACCATGAATAATCTCATGAGAGAGAAAATGCGTACTCAGAGAGATAATTTAAAAACTCTTTCATTACGTAAAGATAATATTCAAGATAAAATGGTCATGCAGAAGAACTTTATGGCTGAACTTGATGCTCAACGTAAGACAGGAATTCGATCAAGTAATGAAAAAATTAAAACTTTATCGATAGAAGTTGATACTCATTTAGAACATAATGAACTTAAGACGGCTCATGTATCTGAACTCATAAAAGAACAAGAAACTGTTACTGGTGCAAGTAAAAAGTTAAAGAAACTAAACACACTTAAAGGTAAAATTACTCAAAAAGTATCTACGATTACTAAAGAGCATAAGTTTTTCACAGATAATACGGTATGTCCTACCTGCACTCAGGATATAGAAGAAGAGTTTAGGTTAAATAGAATTGCTGATGTTCAAGATAAGGCAAAGGAGTTGCAATCTGGTTATAAAGAACTGGAGGAAGCAATTCAAAAAGAAGAGGGAAGAGAACGTCAGTTCACTCAATTATCACAGGAGATTTCTACACTCAATAATGGCATTTCTCAAAACAATACTAAGATATCTGGATGTCAACGACAAATCAGAGATCTTGAATCAGAAATTCAAACAATTACCGATCAGTTACAGAATAGAAATACTGAACATGAGAAGCTAGCAGAGTTTAAGAAAAATCTCAAAGATACTGTAGATAATCTTTCTGAACAGAGAGATGAATTAAATCATTATGACTTCGCATACTCCCTATTAAAAGATGATGGAGTAAAGACAAAAATAATTAAAAAGTATCTTCCAGTAATTAATCAACAGGTAAATCGTTACCTTCAGTTGATGGATTTTTATATTAATTTTCATCTGGATGAAGAGTTTAATGAAACGGTAAAGTCACCGATTCATGAGGATTTTTCATATGCTTCATTCAGTGAAGGTGAAAAAATGAGAATTGATTTAGCACTACTCTTTACATGGAGAGAAGTTGCTAGAATGAAAAATTCAGTAAATACTAATCTATTAATTATGGATGAAGTATTTGATTCATCTCTTGATGGATTTGGAACAGAAGAGTTTTTAAAAATTATTCGTTTCGTAATCAAAGATGCAAACATCTTTGTTATATCACATAAATCAGATTTACATGATAAGTTTGAAAATGTGATTAAATTTGATAAAATAAAAGGATTTAGTAGGATAGTATCATGAGGGTAATGATTGTTGGCCATGGTTATGTTGGTTCTGCCGTGGCATCTATATTCAAAGACGAAGAAAAGATTATTATCGACCCAAAGTTTAATGATAATAAAATTTCTGATTTTTCGGGAGAAAAAATTAATGCCGTATTTGTTTGTGTAGATACTCCTAAGGGAGATAACACAACAGTTCTTAATCAAGTTTTGGGTGAGATAAATGAATATATTGGTAATGATACTCCAGTATGTTGTAAGTCTACTTCAACACCAGAGTATTATGGAAATGCAGAGGAAACTTTTACTAATATAAGAGTTCTTCATAGTCCAGAGTATCTGAGCTCAAATAATAATATTGAGAAGTTTCAGAAACAGACATTCTGTATTGTTGGTGGAGAAACAGCTGCTTGTCATCTTATCACCTCCATATTTTGCAGTCGATTGAAGTATCTTACTCTTGAGAATATTCATATTACTGATATTAAAACTGCAGCATTGGTTAAGTACTCAGAGAATTTCTATTTGGGTATGAAGGTTACTCTCTTTAATGAATTATATGAGATTCATAAGAGGATAGGATGTGATTCCACCTTTGATGAATTTCGTGCCCTATCAGGTGCCGATCCACGAATTGGCACATCACATACCCAAGTTCCTGGTTGGGATGGTAGCTTTGGTTGGGGTGGACATTGCCTAGATAAAGATAACTACGAGTTTATGAAATTCTCGGAAAGTCCACTGGTTGAATTCATTTGGAACCTCAACAACACTCACAGGAAAAAGAACAATGAAGGTACCTAATTGGCAGCACCACTCCAAGAAGGAGAAAAAACGAACACTTAAACCACAGGCCTTACGTAGTGCTAGAGCAAGACGTGGCCAATTGATAAACCGTCTACTAAACCCCACCAAGCGTGGGGTTTCGTCTTATAATGTGTACATAATCAAAAGTGCTCATGCAGATCAATCACGAAATAAAATCTCAACTTGCTAAACTACTTGCTACAGAAGACTTAATTGTTGAGAATAAAAAAGTGGAAACTGCACAGTTCAATGTTCAGACTCGTGTACTAACTCTTCCACAGTGGGAAAAGGCAAGTAATAATGTTTATGATTCATTGGTAGCACATGAAGTAGGCCATGCATTATATACTCCTAATGAATGGGACTGGTTGGGTAAGATACCTCAGAATTATGTAAATGTTTGTGAGGATGTAAGAATTGAGAAGTTGATGAAGAGAAGATATGCAGGACTTGCTAAAACCTTTTATACAGGATATAATGAACTCAATGATAATGATTTTTTTAATTTAGAAGATGAAGATATTGATACTCTTAGTCTTGCTGATAGGATTAATTTATACTATAAGGTTGGTGCGTGGAATGACATATCTTTTTCAGTTCCTGAAAAGGAGATTGTCTCTTTAATTGGTAACACAGAGACATTTGAGGATGTATTAAAAGTAGCAAAAGTTCTTTATGAATACTGTAAAGAAGAGTTAGAAAATCTTCAAAAATTACAAGAAGATATTAATAAGTCTGATGTTGAACTTGAAGATGAAGGGGGTACTCAGAGTCCTCAACCTTCAAGCTCAGATGATAAAAGATCTATAGAAGATGATCTTGAGGAATCTATTGAGCCAAATCCAGATGAATCATATGGTGGAACTTCTAAACAAGAAAATGTAGGTGGAAAGGAATTTAATCCAGAGCCACAAGTAAAAACTGTTGAATCTTTAGAGAAAGCACTTCAAGATCTTAATAGTCTTGAGTCCAGTGAGACGCAGTATTTTGAATTACCGAAATTAAATTTAGATGATATTATTATTCCTAATAACATCATTGATAAAATTATAAAAGATGAGTTTGCTGAACAGGTAGAGGAATGGGAAGAAAATAAGTATGCTGATATAGATGATATGTTCCAGAGTGTAGATAAGGAGTATGATAAATTCAAGAAGTCTGCACAAAAAGAAGTTAATTATCTTGTAAAAGAGTTTGAGTGTAAAAAATCTGCTTCTGCATATGCTAGAGCATCCGTATCACGCACTGGTGTTCTTAGTACAAATAAATTACATACCTATAAGTTTAATGAGGATTTGTTTAAGAAGGTAACTACTATTCCTGATGGTAAAAATCATGGATTAGTATTTATTCTTGATTGGTCAGGTTCAATGAGCCCATTTATGATGGATACAATTAAGCAATTATATAATCTAATATGGTTTTGTAATAAAGTTAAGATTCCTTTTGAGGTTTATGCTTTTACAAATAGTTTTCCTAAGACAATGTTGAGGGATCACGTAGAATATGAAAGAAAGGAAGGTATAGCCACTGTTGAAGAAACATTTTCTATGATGAATATATTGACCAGTAAAGTAAGATCAAAGAAACTTGATGAACAGTTAAGAAACATTTTTCGTATAGCAGCATCTTTTGATAATAATACATGGACATTGTATAGACCTCCTACTGGAATGAGTCTTTCAGGAACTCCATTAAATGAAACTATTATATCACTTCATCAAATTCTTCCAAAATTTAAAAATGATAATAAATTAGAAAAGGTTCAATGTGTAATTTTAACTGATGGTGAAGGCCATCCTTTAAGATTTAATAAAGGATTTTTAAGACATTGGGATACTGAAACCTTTATGGGAACAGCTCCTGTAAGTCATAATACTATTTTACGTAATCGTAAAACTGGTAGAACATATGATTGTAGTAGAGCAGAATCTTGGACTGGAGTAACTGATCTTTTACTTGAGGATTTAAGAGATACTTTTCCTTCTATAAATTTGATTGGTATTCGTGTTATGGATAGTAGAGATGCAGGTTATTTTATTAGAAAATATCTTGGATATCAGGGTGATGGATATGATCTAACAATGAAGAGATGGAAGAAGGAAAAATCATTTGGTTTAAAAACTGATGGTTATCACAAATACTTTGGTATTTCATCATCAGCCTTATCAAATGATTCTGAGTTTGAGGTTCAAGAAGATGCTACAAAAGCACAAATTAAAAAAGCATTTGCTAAATCTCTTAGAACTAAAAAGATGAATAAAAAGATCTTAGGTGAATTTATTGAACTGGTCGCTTAATGGCCAGTTTAATAAGTGACCATTAATCCTTACAATTACCACTTATTGTTGATATAATAAGTACATACAAACGAAAACATTATGCCTTTTGAAATTAAGATGACTGAAGATCAAGTAGTAGATGGATTAAAAGGTGCTTACGGCACAGAACTCACTGCTGCAGACATTCGTGCCTTTTGTGCAATGAATGATATTGGTTATCAAACAGTTACTAAAAAAATACAGAAGTATAAAGTATCAAAAGGTAAGTGGAATCTTGAAGTTACTACTAAAGTAGTAGAAGATATTGAAAAATCATTTAACGCTCCTGCTGTAGAACCAGTTGTTGAGCAAAACCTTGTTCCTGAAAAAGATGAAACCTTTGTTAAATTTGGCCCATTCGCAGACCTTAAAAAAATTATACAAAGTAGGATTTTTTATCCTACTTTTATCACTGGACTCTCTGGAAATGGTAAAACATTTTCTGTAGAGCAATCATGTGCTCAACTTAAAAGAGAACTTATTCGTGTAAACATTACTATTGAAACAGATGAAGATGATCTTATTGGTGGTTTCCGCCTTGTTGATGGTGCCACAGTCTGGCATGACGGCCCCGTTATTCAAGCTCTCAACAGAGGAGCTATCTTGCTTCTTGACGAAATCGACCTTGCCTCGAACAAAATCCTTTGCCTCCAATCCATCCTTGAGGGTAACGGAGTTTTCCTTAAAAAAATCGGAAAGTTCGTTAGACCAGCAGCAGGATTCAACGTCATTGCAACCGCAAACACTAAAGGTAAAGGTTCAGATGACGGAAGATTTATTGGAACTAACGTGCTTAATGAAGCCTTCCTTGAGCGATTCCCAGTAACTTTTGAGCAGGATTATCCAGCACCATCAGCAGAACAAAAGATTCTTTTAAATGTTGCTAATAATGTTGGTGTTACTGATGCTGATTTCTGTAAGAGATTGGTAGATTGGGCAGATATTATTCGTAAAACATTTTATGATGGTGGTGTTGAGGAAATCATTAGTACTCGTAGATTAGTACATATCATTCGTGCTTATTCAATCTTTGGTAAGAAAGAAAAAGCAATCGAAGTTTGTGTAAATAGGTTTGATGATGAGACCAAGCAATCCTTTATTGAATTATATGATAAGGTAGATGCTGACTTTGAAATGAACAAAGAGGAAGATTAATGACCATTTGGCAGAATTATATAAGTGCCTACAGATCAATTCTACCTATGAAGATAGAAGGTCTGTGGGCAGGTTGGGAAGGTAAAGGAACCTACCTGAATGCTATCACTCATTCACATCCACACTTTATTAAGTCAAGACAAGTGGATATCTCTGATGGTAAGAATGTTGATATCTTCAATTGCATAGCATATCCAAAGACTGGAAGTAATCTTCCCTGTTTTGGTATGGATCTCATGGGATTTAGTGATAAGAAGGTTATCATAGTATTTGATTTTCAACATCCAACAGAAAATTATTTGTATTCTGTGGATGGATTACCAAAGGCTACAGAAGATTATCGTTTCTTTGAAAAAGGTAATCACTTCTCAGAGAATATTTTTGTAAGATATTGCAAACCAAACGAAGTTGATGAACATCTAGAAATGTTTAAGGCTTACTTGACTAAGTACAAAGATATGGTAGAATATGAGAAACCCACTGGTACTGATACTAGTGTATATAAAGATTTTGATGCTTATATGACCAGACTTGATCCAGTAAGTGGATTCCTTAAAGGGAAGTTTGGCCAAGAAAAAGCAGAGAGTCTAGTAAACGATTTCCTATTTGAATATGGTTAATGCATGGAGTCTTGCAGCCTCTATATTAAACGGAACACTTGATGAGGACTACCCTATTATGACCGATGATAAAAATAGAATAACACCACAAGAAAGTGATGAGTATGATCCAATAGGATCAGGAAATACTGCTTCATCTGATTCATATGGTAACATTACCATCAATGGTATTGATGGTGTGGAAACAATTTATGTGGGAGACAAAACCTCAGATGATGGATTTGATTATGATGATCATGCGTATTCCATAGAAATGGGATCAGGTGGTGTAGACCTAGCTGATGTAGATGATCAAAGAGCACATCATTTTGGAACTGCTTCTGATTATTCCAATACAGATTTGACTGATCTAAATATACAGGCAAACTCACCATATAACGATGGGTGGACACAACAAGCATACAAAGAAATGATTGAAGAAAAAAAGAGAGAACCTAAAAGAGATGGTCGATATAAGTATCATGAGGCAGAAATCATGAATGATATTGAGGATTATATTTCAAGTACCTATAATGGACATTACACTGGAACACAACATCAGTTTCGTAATATTCAGACAATAGACTTGATGGCCTCTAGGGATCTTGCTTCTGATTTTTGTCAAGCAAATATACTTAAGTATGGTAGTCGCTATGGAAGTAAAGATGGATGTAATAAGAAAGACTTGATGAAAGTCATACATTATGCTATGCTATTACTACACTTTGATGAGCACTACGGTACACCATCTACTAGTGATGGAACTTTTGAACAAATGCCTTAATTATGAAATTATCTGATAACACTCTTACAATCCTCAAGAACTTTGCAGGAATTAATAATTCAATTCTTGTAAAGCAAGGAGATAAACTTCGTACTATTTCTGTTGCAAAGAATATTCTTGCAGAAGCAGTGGTTGATGAACAGTTTCCACGTGACTTTGCAGTATATGATCTCAATCAATTCTTAAATGGATTGGGATTACATCAAGATCCTGAAATGGATTTTACTGAAGAATCTTATCTTACTATTCGTGAAGGAAAGAGAAAGGTTAAATACTTCTACGCAGATCCTAATGTAATTATTTCTCCACCTGAGAAAGAAATTAATCTTCCTTCAGATGATGTTCAATTTAAGTTGGATACTAGTTCATTAGAAAAGTTATTAAAAGCTGCTGCTGTATATCAACTTCCTGATTTTTGTGTTGTTGGTGAAGCAGGTGTTGTTAAACTTGTGGTGCGTGATAAGAAGAATGATACTTCTAATGAATATGCAGTTATAGTTGGTGAAACTGAAAAG
>Ga0209232_1001850_pt1 | contig 11013 bp, 14 predicted proteins | sample ETNvirenome_2_60_FD_184066 | JGI IMG/M metagenome (GOLD analysis project Ga0209232, IMG submission 184066) | Marine viral communities from the Pacific Ocean - ETNP_2_60 (SPAdes) (version 2) | ecosystem: Environmental > Aquatic > Marine > Oceanic | place: Pacific Ocean | collected 2013-06-22
CCATGAGAGACGTGTGCGCATATCCAAGGAGAAACAAGCCGATTAAACTTTTGTTCCAGTCCTATGTCCTGCCCTCGCGGGGTGCGATTCCTCGCGGGGGTTTAGGGAAGGGCTTGAACGCTAAAATAACTAAACTAAACAAGGAGAAATTAAGGACTAATGAAGGCAGGATACAATTATTCACCAATTGAAATATATGACACCTCGGAGCGCGTGGAAGGCTCGCGCTTTGACAAGCTGATGGAAAGCGAGGGGATGACTTACTGTAAGGAGAAATGCGCCTATTGGGGTGATGATCCTCGCGGGCCTGAGTATGGAACTGTATGGGTTGCCTGCCCGCATGGAGAAGAGGAACAAACCTTACTGCCCACTTTCCTCCGGGTCGAATGGGTTGGGGAGCATGACCATTGGGCGCATGAATTGAAGACCGACTACTTCGCATCATGGGTGTTAACTCACGTTCAATGACCAGGAAAACCGATAACGATACTTTAGCGCGCTTATGCGTGGCCCTCGGCATCATCCTGATGATGAAGCTCGCGCCCAGAGCGTTGGCATGGATAAACAAAAAACTAAATAAGGAGGAAACGAGCAATGGATAAGGACAAGGAACTGGAGGAGGTATTGGAAGTTTGCTTGCGCGAGCTTGAAGACTGGAATCGCGGGCATGAACCTAGTGAGGGCCAACTATTGGCGCGGGATTTCATTGAGAAACACGCGAAGAAAGACGAGCCGGAAAAGGCGCAAGACAAGGAAGGAGAAACGGCATGAGCGCTATACTGGATAGGACTTTAAACGAAACGACTGAAGAGGGTTACACTCTTGACGTATTTATAAAGAAAGCTCGCGATTCAAATATAAAAGAATGGAATGAGAAAGGGATAAATCAATGGATGATTGTATTCCACTTCAATGACGTACCTAATCCGAATTATGGATTTAGCTATTACATAGACACCCTGATGCATGGAAGGAATGAGGATGGCGGTCTTGCCCTTCATGGCAACGAACACTCGTTAAGTGCCAAGGTCATGAAAAGAGTGAGGGCGTTTATTCAGGAGTTTGTAGACGCTAATGATTTGCCACTCGACAAGGACTATCCCTAAGCACCCCCTGAAGGGCGTTTGATATAAAACATGAGTCTTTACCCTCCCTGAGGGGCAAACACCCCTTCAGCGTCCTCTATGGACACGCAAAGGCTACTTCAGAAAGGAGGCTTGTCCTGGTTCAAGCGAGGTTCGACGTATGAGGAGAAACGTCCTAGAGGTTTCTCGAAGGTACTGTATGACACGCCTGTTTGTCCTCCTCGGTTCTTCGCGAGGTGCATCCATATGCAATCGTTCTCTCGATCAATCTCCTTCTCCTTGTGCAAGAGAATGACCGCATCCGCATCCTGCTCGATAGAACCGGACTCCCTGAGATCGGAAAGCGAAGGCTTGCGTCCGTCCTTTGCGTTGGATCTGTTAAGCTGGCTCAACGCGAGTACGGGTATTTCGTATTCCATTGCCATCGCTTTGAGGCTTCGAGAAATGTGCGAGACTTCCTGCACTCTCGAATCGTAACCCTCGCTTGTGAGCAGTTGCAAGTAATCCACCACCGCAAACCCGAGTTCTCCTTCGAGTCTTTGCTGAGCGAGAAACGCGCCCAATGCTTCGAGGGTTGCCTTGTTGTCATCCTTGAAAGTTATGGGCCAGCCCTTCATCGCTTTTGCGGTATCCGAAAGCTTGGTCTTCTCCTGTGCGGTAAGCTTGCCCGCTTCCGTGGGACGAGAAACCCCGCTTGCGTTGGATAAAAGTCTGCCAGAGCATTCAGTCGCGCTCATTTCCAAAGATACGTAACTCGTCCTTATTCCTTTGCGGGACGCTTGGAGGGTGACGTGCATGGCGAGGGCGCTCTTCCCTACACCCGGTCTTGCTCCGAGAACGTAAAGCTTGCCATTCTGCAAACCTCCTCCGAGATGAGCGTCAAGCTTTGGGAATCCAGTACTTATCGCGCTTGCTTGTCCGGCATCGAGAGAAAGGTACTCCGCATGAGCTTCTTGCGATGCGTCCTTTACGTGAACCTGTCCTTTTCGTTTGGAAAGCGACTTGGCTACGGATGCGGTGAAACCTGACGCGATCTGTTCGGCGCTCTTCTCCTCGTTGAGTTCGTCATTCGCAACCAAGAGGGCGCGTTCAACCGCGCGATGATTGCGATGCTCGATAAGATGGTCCACGTATCGCGTAATCTTTCCACCTCCATATTGCTGAGATATGGAAGAAATGGCATCCGTACTTTCGGGTAACTCCATCATCACGTCCACGTCATTGCAATCGGGTGCGAGTCTTCCGATCACCTCGAATATGCTTTGACGCTCAGGAGAAGAAAAATCTTCTTGCGTGAGATGTTCGAGCGCCTGGGCCGCGCTCCTTCCCGTCTCGTCCCTCATCGCGGATGCGAGTACCGCAATCTCTGCCAAATCGTAATCCATTAAAATTCGTGAAGGTCGGGTTCTGAGTTGCCCTTTTTCAGATCGGGAAACCTTTCGGGTATCCATCCTCGACAAGCGTTGCGAAAGGTACGTTCCCAATCCGCTTTGACCTCACCCTTTCCTTTTGCCCAGTCAATGAATACTTCCAATGCCCTCTCGTAGTTCAACCCCTCGTCTTGCGCAATGCTTCGAGGGGGGGAGAAATCATCGGGAATTTGCGAAGCTTTCTTCTTCCGCGATTTCGGAGGATTGTCGGATGTTTGACGTATTTCAGTGCTAGTTTGTAATATATTCTTTCCGAAGGAAAGACGCGCCCGCGCGAGGCGTTTACGTAAAACATCCATGATTAGTACGTTAATCGCGGCAGATGCCGGGACTCCGTATAGCTCGCAATATTCATCCAATATGCGTGCGGGAGTCTCTCCAAGTACGAGTCTTTTTTCTTTGGTTTTGCTCATGAGAATACCCCCATCAAAGTCAGCACGAACATGAGGATCATGTATGCGAATAGCGTGCAAGCTAGCAGGAACAAGGCGTGCATCCCTATTTTGTTTAATATCTTTACCAATCTTTTAATCATTTTCATTTGTGTGTTTTTGTGAATTCTTTCCAATGTCGGACGATGAAAAGCCATGCTTCCTCATCATTCACAACCTGGTCTAATTGCCAACAATTATCCGAGATTACTCCGTAATCTTGTAGGTATTCTAGGATGTTTGACGGATGTTTGACGTACTCTATAGATAACCATTCTAGCCTGTTCATAGCGTATGCACCTTCTCCGCATATCGCTTGATCGTCTTCACCGGAACAAGGTATGCTTCCTTTTGTTTTACGTCTCCCTTGCCTACGAATTTCGCAGGGCGCAATCCTTCCTTCTTGATGAGCTTGCGGATCGTTTCGGGCTGCATAAATATGTACTCCTCACCCGTATGAAAGATCCACCAGTCTGCGGTAGTTGTACTTAGCCCCGAAGGTCTTCCTCCGAATGCTATTTCCACTACCAGGTTGCCGCTATATCGCGACTTCCAATCCTGCTTGACCTCATATGCTTGCTTGGTATTGGCATTGAAGAAATCATACCCCTTGAAGTATCCGGGTATGGGGACAGGGAAGTGACCATGCTTACGCATGAATGCCATTACCTCCTCTTCCCTGTCCTTCCCTACCCCTAAGCTATTCTCGAACTCCGCCATCCAAATTTACGAAGTAGTGCGCTATGAGTATTGCATCTGCGGTGGCCAAGGTAATCTCCTTGCCTAAGTCGGGATACAGCCTCGATGCATGATCCTTGAGTATCCGTTTGCGTTGCGCCCCTGACGTCTTTGCCAAGCCTCCCAAGCCCTTTTGCCAGGTCTTTGGGGGTACGAGGTGGCAGGGGATCTTCAAACCCCTTGCAAGCCCCTCGTAGAAGCCACAAGACTTGCCTAGCTTAAAGCCCGTGCTTGATGGTATGTTCTTCCCCGCAAACGGAGGTACGTCCTCAAGTACGAATTCAAGCGTGGAATCGGGATCGTGCATAAGGTCGGACACGTCGGAGGTAAAGTCCGACAAGCTCGTAAACTTCCATGCCTGTATCATTTGTCCACCTATCCATTGACAAAATCCACCACTCGCACCCGGATCGATTGCTATTATGCATCGCTCACTCATCGACCACCTCCTTGAATGCTATCGTGAAACCAGGATCGGACTGATCGCCAGTATCATCGTCAAGCAATTCTATGAGTTGTTCGATAAGCGCTTGTTGAACTACTGCCGCATTCGTCCAATCGGCATTCTCGATATGTTGCTTTGCAAACTGCGCGCCTTGTTTTAACCTTTGTATCCTTTTCAATCGACTAACCATTTTTCAGTCTCTCCGTGACTACCTTCGTTTTTCATGAACGCTTTCAGTTCCTTCTCGCTCCATGCCCATTGTATGCTTCCTTGTCCTCGTCCACCCTTCAAGCGGTAGCACGTCAATTCCACGTCTTCGGATTCATGCAGTTGCTTTAGGCTATTGACCGAGCGGTATCCGGTCAGTTCCATAGCTTTCTTGGAGGTCAATAACTTCACTACCTTGCCACTCATTTCTTGTCCTCCGATAGTGCGCCTATAAAACCAAATGAACCATGGGGAAATGTAATCTCTATGTTTTTGGTGTCCTTGTATAGGTTGTATTTCTTGCCGTTGACTTTAAGATCTAAGTTCACAATCCACCTAAAGGGAAACTTTTTGTTAACATACTTATCTGACATTTCGTACCATCCCCAAGGTCTATAGGGAGATACCCTTCCTTTGACCAACTCCACTTCTATGCCACTCATTTCTTTTCCTCCTTCGGGTTGAGCGTGTTTGCGAACTCGGTCATGTCTACGGTTCTTCTACGTCCGTAAACTTCAGTCTTCAAATCGAAGTCTCGTATTTTGTTGTAAACGAATGAACGAGATACGTTAAAGTACTTGGTCAACTCTTGGATTGACAAACGATTGGAGTCTGCGGTTTTGCGTGCGAATGAAAGCGTTTGGACATGGTCACCATATCCAGGCCATACTCCACTCTCCATGCATTTGACCCACGTCCTGCACGCCTCTCCCATCTTTACCTTCATTCGAGAGACTTGGGTAAGGTCGATCTCATAAGCAGAAGTCAAGTAAGGCGCGCTCTTCTCTACGCATAGATAGATAAATTGCGTTGGGTTGTATCCCATCCTTCGCAACCCTTCCATATAGAATGCGGTTTGGAAATCATAACCATATCTTCGACACGAATGGTGAAAACCCTTGGGATCTCCTTCTTGCGTAGTTTTCAGATCGATTACCACCCCTGACCTGGTATTGAACAAGTCCGGGCGCACCTTGCATTCCGAACCCTCGTATCCAAAGTAGCCAGTACCCTCGATAATCGTGTCAGGATCATCAAGGTAGGTTTGCAACAAGGGATGCTCCCTTGCCGAGTCCGCCATGCGCAGGCAGGTATCGTAGTCGCTCTTGGTCAACCATCGCTTGTCAGGCGCATGGTCTTGCATCTCTTGAAAAGCCGCCTTGTAATAGTTCGTGCGTGACGAATTTCCATCTATGCTCTCCGGTTTTACCGCATACTCGTCATCAAGCTTAAACGGTTCGAGAGTTGCAGTATGGGTGCATCCTCCTACTATGAAGTGCGGTGCGTCATCAGGTGTGGGGTTTTGCATCTGATGCCAAACCTTGGCAGGGCATGACTTGACAAGTTGCCAAGCCACGCTCCTGCTCAATTCACCCGAGCCATGATAGGCCGAGTTACTTATGTCAGTTCGTAACATCAGAATGGATCTTTGCTGGGTTCATCTCCACCCTCTTCCGGTTGCTCCTCGAAAGGATCTCCTCCTTCGTACAAAGCATTGAGGTTAACCTTCATTGAAGCTACTGCCTCATTGATCTCATCGCTCCGCTTCTTGTGCGGCTTGGGGGTAAGGACGTAACTGGTTTCGATACCCTCACCATTGCGAATGATACTGATGTCATACTTCCTTGGGTCACCCCAATCCTCATCCTTCGCAAGTTCGAGGATCTTCTCCTTCAGTCCGGCTTGGGTAAGCTCCATGATTTGCAACGCCTCTTCAGCATAGTTCCAAACCACGAAGGTAAAGAACTCCTTGGGCTTGTCCGTGAACGTGACCTTTGGCGCATCCCCGTCAATCTTCCAACGATGAGGCTTGCGCTTCCCCTCGTCATCAGACGTCCACCCAATCATTCCTTGAATGAACCCAGGAGGGTTGTCATCGGATGATCCGACTATGCGCAACTTGTTCTCCCCTTGGACGAACTTCATGTAACTTCCGCCCGATCCACCGGATGGGCTGGCCACTATATTATCTAAGAATCCCATTGTTATGTTTTCTCCTTTTTTTATTAGTTATTTTGCGGGATCACTCCCATTTTGATCGTAGGCATTCCTACGTAAACTCTTGTAGTTAACTCGACACTTGAATGTCCAAGTACTTCCTTTGCAATATACGGGTTGTCATCATGGGCTTTCATGATGCGATGCCCTGCATACTTGCGTAAGCGATGTACGGGTTGTCTAGCGGTTATACCGCATAGTTCCCTGAGCATCTTCGGGAACTCGCGGGTAATGCGATCTTCCTGCACTTGAACTATTAAACCATCGTCCGACGTTTTAAAACTCATGATCTCATTCCACCATGCCGGATCGCATGGTCTGTCTTGGTATCCCATACCATCAACTTCCCCATCATCCACACCCTTGGGTGACCAAATGCGAATCACCTTGTTCTCGCTAGTCTCCCAAAAGTCTCCATACTTCGCTCGTTGGATCTCCGAGCTACGCAGACCAAGTCCATATGCCAACGCATATGCTTTGTACAATTCCACGTCCGTATCCTTGAGCGCTCCGCATACTCGCTCAATAGCGTTGCGTTCCCGTTCGTCCGCATAGAAGCGTTTTACTTTGTTACAGGCTACTTGCATATTCACCCAGTCCGAAAACAACGATACGTCCACTCCTTGCTTCTCATAGAACCTGATCCATCCCTTCGAGAATATGCTTCGAGCGATACGCACGTCATTTGCAGAGTAGTTTTTTGCATAATGCTCAGGTAAACTAAGTCCGTTCTTCTGCTTCGCAAAGATTGTCAATGGTCGTTCGTCAGGATTGGTCACGTACTTCCCAAGCACGCGCCTCATCGTCACCACGACCATGCGTTTCGTATCATCACTCGCTTGTTTTCCAAGTGGTAAACGGTTAAATTCATAGTCCCTAAATAAGTCATTGCATTGTCTAGTCATGTCTACACACATATTGATGTAGATTGGTCAGTCAAGAGTTTTTTGAAATTAGCGCAAAAAAAAGCGGGGTTTCCCCCGCTTGGTGCTACTGTCCCCAGTAGCTAACTAAACAAGTATATTGTGGACTAGAACAATAACTTATAAATTGATAGTAGGGTCAGTCTTTGATTTTGTCAAGACCTCCGAGGTATTTCCAATACACCATGTCAAGAGGTGTGCCTTGAAGCATCGCTCCTTTGTATTCCTTATCTCCTGCAATCGCAGAGATGTCCTGCCATGCTCTGTCAAATGCGGTGGTTGGTGGTAGCAATCCTTCAAGGAACGCTTTAGCCGGGCCTTCTCGTTTGCCCTTTTGCACAAGGTATCTATTTATTCCTAGCAACTTCCAAAGATTGTTTTCAAGTAACTCGTCACGCTTTATCGGCCTTCCGTATAACAAGTCCTTCATCACGTCAGTTGACGCATTAGCTGCGGCAAAGACAGTAGCCAATGCAACTATGTTTCTCATTCCTCGCCCTGCAAGTTTTGCGGCCTGTTGTTTGTTACCCTTCTCAAAAGCCTCCCCCGCTTTGCGCAAGTCCTCGAATCCTGCCTCTCTGAATACGTCAAATTGTTTTACCGTAAAACTCTTCAGCATATAAAGTATCCTGGCATTGCCCGATTCATTATAAAACCTTGGCATCTCACCCAAAGTCGCAGGACTTAAATCTAGGAACTTGTACCATATCAATTCTTCCACACCCTTGGGTAAGTCCTTCGAGTTCGGATTGCTCTCTTGTAGTTCGCGCACCATGCTTTCCGCGCGCTCTCTTCCAAATACTGGTTCTAAGTCATCAGCAAGACCACTCGCATTATTGCGAGCTTGGGCTTTATACTTTCTCCATGCCGCATTCATGGTAGTGTTCTTACCTAACTGATCGAGCTTCTTGAGTCCGGTAACGGTAAATACCTTATCAAGAACCTTGGACAATCCACCTCCGCTAGTAAGCGTATCGATGTTATGATCGGATAGATTGAAGTGTTTGACGAAATCGTAATTTTCCGCGCGGTTCACTAGTGACCTAAAGGTATTTCCGAATCCATTGAAGTGGATACTGTATGCCAAGTCTCCAAGCTGAGTGATTGCAGATCCGAAGTTACCCATGACCTGGATATAGTTAAGGTTCTTTATGCCCTGAACGAATGGAGCAACGGTCTTTCCGCTAAACCTAGACTGTATGATGCTTTGCAATTTACTTACGTCTTCGGGACTAAGTCCATCAACGTCATCTGCAAGCGTGCGTGCAACCGTGCTAGCCAACGATTCATCGACTTCCATGCGAATACCCAAGTCACTACCCTCTGTATCCTTGGGCTTGCGGAATAAAAACTTTTTCCTTTCGGTAGCTTGCACGACTCGATCAACGTAGTTCTGCATGGCATCGGCAGGATCGGCATAAGCATCAAGGAATCTGTCCTCGACTTGCTCTATCTTTCTTTGCTTCACGTTACCCGGAAGCATTCCGCCCTTCTCCAACGGATACCCACGCAAAACCCTTGAGGTAATCTCTGCCGCTTCTTCCGTAGAGATGTCATCGATTGATTCTAAATTCTTCTCAACCCTGTAATCCTCAAGAGCAATCTCCACTTGGTTTCGGGTATCACGCATATCATCGTTATCATCCAAAAACTTCTTGAAGTTCTTATAGTCCTTGATTTGCCTCGGGAAATACTTGTCAAGGTATCCCACGTCGATCCCGCCCTCTTCTCTTGCGTAGGTTCTTAATTCGTTCAAGGCTTGTCGCATATCGTCAAGCATGGCACGGTCTTTTATCGGCACACCAACCTTGTCCATGAACGTTCCAAGCCGAGATCCGTTAAGCAATAAAGATTTAAATTCTCTTTGAAGGTCTTTTTTTCCACGCAACCTCTTTTGCATCATTCTCAAAAACGGACTGACGCGATCCAAGTATTGCCTGGTAGTAGTATTTATATTTCTTTCGTGGGCGCGGAATTTCTCTGTAAGAATCGGACTTATATTCTTTAGCTTCCTTGATAACGGGGTAAGCAAGTCGCTGACAAACTCCTTAGCGCCATCAGTCATTTGCTTTAATTGACTACGCTCCACGTAAATAGCTTTGTCTGCGGTCTGTTGCGCTCTTTCCGCTCGCACTACATCCGGTTGCGCCTTCGTAGGATTCGCTTTGGCTTGAGCGTTCGCTTGCTTGAACTCCTTCCTTCGCATCAGTCTGCGCGCAACTGGGCCTCGCACCCCTGCCGCAATCATAAGCGCTCCAAGTATTGGTGCGATTCCCGCTTGCTTAAACTCTCCATCATCCTCTTCATTCGCAAGCGACCCATAAACTATTGCTCCGCCTGGTACTGCGGTGGTCATGGCAACATTGAAATACTTCTCGTATCCCCTGCCCAGTTTCTCCTCTGCCATGCGTTCCGATTTGGTCATCGGATCGGCTTGCTCCATAGGACGATCCCTAAGCGGAGTATCTTGCCTAGTAGGTGGCATCTGAGAGGCTTGCATCTGCGCCTCCAGGTCATCAAGCGTAAGGTTGTTACGTTTTAAAATGCGCTTCCGCTCGGCATTGAGCTTTTTGCGTTGATTACTCGCACCCTTGTTCTTGCCATGCTTGTGATCAAGCCTGCCAATTTGCTCCTGCACTTCACGCAATCTTGCGTTGTCTCCAACCTTCTGCATTCCAATGTCTACCTCACGCATGAGCGGGGTAAAGATTTCATCTTGTTGCGCAAGTTGATCCTCAAAGGTTTTTTGCAAGTTGGCCATTTGCTCGACAGTACCCAAATCTCTTGCTTGCCTTTGACCCTCTTCGGTTTGCCTCATGATACCTGATACAAGCTCATCTCCTTGCGCGGCTTGATCGTCCGCCACCCTTTGTATCTCGGATATTTCTCTAGTCGAATCAGTTATCGCAGGGTCTTTAAAGGATGGTTCTCCCAAGATGCGTTGTTGTTCTGTCGGTGTACCAAATGACTCTAGCGCTCCACGCGAAAAAGAAGGTGTGCTAAAATCGCCCCTTGCCAATCCCTTGACGAAGGTTTCGGACTCATCAAGCACGCCAAGCTCAACCATTTTTAATAGTTCTTCCGCCACTTCACCGGAGTTTTGCAACTCGTCAAGTTCCGAAACCACTTGCTTAAACTGAGGAAGTCCGACTGCAAAGTTCTCTATTCCGCCTTGTTCATCAATCTTCTTTGCGGTTGCATCAAGTAGTTCGGGTCTTGTTTGGTTAGGTTTTGCAGGAAGTCCATTGTCGTTTAAAAACCTTGCTTCCACCGCACCAAGCCCGCCACCAAATATACCACCAAATAATACGGTACTCGCAATTTCCTCTTTCGTAGGGGCGCGATCCTCATCAAGATAAGTACGCGCATACAGTTCTGTGGTTGCCAGTCCTGCGCCTTGCGCCCCTCTGATGCCCGTACGCGCAGCAGTACCTACCTTTTCAAATTTACCAACAGGGAATGCGCCAAATGCCGTTGCCGCTCCTAGCTCGCCAAGACCAAGGTCTTCTTGGAATCCCTTTTCTATACGATACTGTTGCGACCAATAGTTACCAAGCGCAGACCCTGCCGCTCCACCAGGCAAACCTCCGAAATACGCACCCACCAATGCAGGGATGATCTCCCTTCCGATAATTATGCCAGTATCTATGAGGTCGGGTTCGCGAGGTTGCGCTAAAGAAAGAGGCTCTTGATAGTACTGCTTGGTTGCCTCGATATCTATGATATTACTATTCTGATAATACCTCTCAGTTGCTT
>Ga0209232_1001852_pt1 | contig 10999 bp, 14 predicted proteins | sample ETNvirenome_2_60_FD_184066 | JGI IMG/M metagenome (GOLD analysis project Ga0209232, IMG submission 184066) | Marine viral communities from the Pacific Ocean - ETNP_2_60 (SPAdes) (version 2) | ecosystem: Environmental > Aquatic > Marine > Oceanic | place: Pacific Ocean | collected 2013-06-22
ATCTGCATCCCATTCAAATATAGGACCATTATGAATTAGAGCTATTAATTTTTTACCAAAACTATCTAAGCTCCATAAACCAGGATCAATTACATAGTCCCCACTAGCAGCTTCTCCCCATGCTACATAGTCTGAAGTATTGGTAACAGTATCTCCACCACTATGACTAGCAGCTGTGGTGTTTCTAACTCCTCGAGTAACACCAGTTAAATTATTGGTAGATATACCTGTGTAAGAAATTTCTTCAGTTCCTATTTGAACATAGTTAGTTCCTGATGAAGGAAATTGAGTCGCATCTGTTAAAGCTATAGTTGTAGTTACAGCATTAATACCAGCGCTTAAAGTTGTAGTTGCTTCCCCAGAAACAGTACCTCCGTATTGTCCTAAACTCCAACCATAACCTGGAAGCTGAGTTGCTGGTCCCACAGGATAATAGTGTTGAACCCTAATGCCGCCGGAAGTAGTAGCACCACTTCCTGTTTCACTACTATCCATTGTAATGGTAATTGTAGTAGTTGTAGGTACTGTTGTTACCATAAATTTTCTATCATCAAAATTTGCAGAGCCATAATTAGAATTTGTAATAGCTGTAAAATTATCTAAATAAACAATATCTCCAACATTTATATTATGTGTTCCTGAAAATGTAATTGTTACTATAGGAGAATTATTAGTTGTACTAAAAGCATTAGTTAATGTAGTAGTAGATTTAATAGGGTGAATGTCATAGAAGACACCTCCTGTATATACATATAAAATTCTATTTGTTCCTATCGCTGAATATTTAAAACCAGAACTATTAAGAAATTGATGTTGGGCTCTAGCAGCTCCTGTTAAATAATTTTCACCTAATTGATTCCAACCACCTATTTTTTCAGGTGTACCATATCTAAATCGTACATAATCTCCACCTGTCCATTGTCCTTCGGCTCCTGTAGGGGTAAGTTGTTTGTTGAACCCAGGTAAGATATCTAATTTTTGTAGCATATAACTCCATTATATTATGCCTTCCTTATTGGGGGAAGACCTAACATTGGCCTTTTGTCGAACCTATTGTTTTCAGCAAAAGGACCATTTACATGGTTATAGTGAAGAAATACTTGTCCGCAAGTAGTACCTTCAAAAGGTTCTCTCCAATGCTCTAATTCACATCCACTATATACTAACATATCACCGACTTCAAGTAGAATTTTTGTGCCTTCTGGGGCATTGGGCTTATGTATCTGTTTATGCTCGTCTATGACGGTGTCAGCCCCTGTACTGTCGATAAATATAGGCCATGGATCTCCACCAAGGTTTAACGTGGTGGATATTTCACAAGAAGGTCTGTCTTTATGACGTTTTAATATATCCCCTTTTTTATATATTCTAGCGTAAGAATAAGTAGGAATTAATTGTAGTCCTGTTTCTTTAGCCATTACTGGTAAAACTTTCACTAACAAAGTCTCCATTACAGAATCACCGTAATGAGAATAAGTGTTTGGAACCTGTTGATCACTCCACGTGCCCAACATTCCGGTGTCATACGTAATATTATTATCGTACATATATTTAACTGCATCTCGTTTAAGTAGAAAATAGTTGAATATAAAGTTAGCTAACTCATAGTTAACTGCTTTTTTAATTACTTTATATTTGTTAAATTTTTCCATGTTTCTGTATATTTTTTGGCATTACTTCATATATAATACCATCTTCTCTTTTAATTTCTAGACCTTCTTTACTATAAAATAAGTCTTTAATTTCTTCTTCATTGTTAAGGGGTCTTCCATTTAAATCATTATTATTGGGGTCATATAACTTGATAATACAGGAAACTTTTTTAAAACCTAGTTCTTTAGCCATTACCATTCTATTATTACCAACAGTAATTTTTAAAGTCCCATCCTTTAATTGAATAATAAAGACAGGGTCTCGCATACCATGAGTTTGAAGGGACTTTCTAAGAGTCTCATTAAAAACTTTTTCTTGGCCATTAATAAACTCTGGTCTTGTAAGATGAGTAATATTTTCTATGGATAATTCTTTATAAACTAAACCGGTCATTGAAACCCTTCTTGTATAAAATTAAAACTAATTGAAATTCTTTTTTCATTAGATTGATTAGGTTCTACTTCGTGCCATAGCCATGAAGGAAAAATTACAGCTCTCCCTGGCACCGGTTCTAAAAATACCTGACTCCATAAGTGATGCGCTTTTTGAATATTTTTTCTTAAAGGTAGTACAAGTTGAGCACCTGGTCGCGGATCTCGAAGAATTAATTTTCCAGAATTAGAAGAGCCCTTTACATAATAAACTCCACTAAATAAACTATTAGGATGTATATGAGATTTATTATAAGCATTTGGATAATTAATATTAGCCCACATATTACCTAGTCTAGGTTTTTTTTCTAATAATTCTTCTTCCCATACTTGGTTCATAGCTACAAAGAGTTGATTCACTAAAGGTTCATATTCTGATTTGTTATGCATATCCGTTTGAGAATGCCAACCGTTAATATTAGTTTTTTGAAGACCTTTGTCTTTTTGAGACCATTCCATAATATCTTTTTCTAATTTATTATTCATTAAAGGAGCGTCTGGGATATCAACAGCATAAATTGTAGTGGGAAAAAAATATTGTCTAAGCAACATAACTAAACCATCCTGTAATAATTGTTTTAGATTCAGTTTGACTGATTTGACCTCGATGAGTATGAGTCCAAATAGCAGGCCATATCAAAGTTAAACCTTTATGTGCTGGAGCTGTTATGTTTTGATATTTAAATTCTGTTCCCCCATCTTTAACATTATTTAAATAAGTCATAAAAACTAAATGTCTTTTAATAGTTTCATCATGACCTGTATTTTCCCAGTGCCATTTATAATAACCTTCACTAGGTTGGTAGTGTTGTATTTTAATATTGTTTTCGACATTAAAAGGATGTCCGTTTTTTGCTTCCGTAAATGCTAGAAGATAGTTATTACAACATTGATGTAAACATTTTAAATAATCTGGAAGATGAAAATCTATTACAGGCACGGGACAAAACATTTCTGTTCCTTTTTTTACTTCTTCGTTTACCTTAGAATTTTGTCCTACTTGACTTGGATATTTTTGCTTGGGGTGATCGTTAAAAAATTTTATTACTTGATCACAAACATTTTCAGGAATATAAAAACCTTTTATAAAAGTAGTGGGATCAAATTGATGTTCGATCATTTAAGGGGTGTTCCCCCAAACCACACCACTAAAGATTGTCTCACTCCTCGAGTGACAGGCTGAACTCTATGATTAATAAAAGAAGCAAAAGCAATTCCCTTTCCTTGTTCAAGAGGATTTGGTTTAGTTTTTGCTCCAACTTGTAACTCTCCCCCTTCAAATTCTGATGGGTGGTTTAATAAAATAGTCATAGAAATTTTTCTAACTGGTGGTTCATGACTAAAAACAATATCACAATCCATATGCCAATCATAAAACCCTCCTTCAGGGTATTCTGTAAACTGTGCATTCTCTGTAATTCTTATGTCTCCAAAACCAAAATGATTGCGATTTGCTTTTTGAATAAAACTATCTAAATGTTCGTACATAGGTGCCATTTCCTTAAATGGTATCCAACTAATAGTAGTTACTCTTTTCTTAGTATCGACACCTCCTCCTGGTTTATCCATACCAACTTGAGCTGTTTCAGGTGGCTGTCGTCTTCCACATTCTATAATTTGTCTACATTGATCTGGTGTAAAGATTGGAGTTGTTGTTTCAATTACGTAACTTTTCCACTTAGGTTCCGTTATTAATTTATTTTCATACATTAAGTTATTCCTCTATTTTTAATAGGATCATATAGGACATCTATATTAGCTGCTATGGTTAATCTTTCACCGGGTCCATTAAAAGGATAAACACAATGTCTCATATCATAAGGAAACACAAATAGGTCACCTGTTTTTAATCCGTAAGGTTGATAATCTATATTAGCAAATTGTCCTGACGCAGACCCTAATATCATTAACTGACCATTTAAAGGTTGGTCATCAGCTGAATATTCTACGCCGTAACTTTCTGGTATATGCAGGATAAGAACTGAAGATAGTCCTGTAAACAAAGAACCTTGATGAACATGAACAGGATTGTATTCATGTTCTGTCATTTTGTTAATCCATACAGATGATAAACTACATTTGTAATTCTTAACTCTATTCCAGTCTAAATAATGTCTAAACGTCTTATAATAAAAATCAATTATTTGCTCAGATAAAAAGTTATGTGGGTATATCTTTTTTTCTGGAACATCTACTCCATCATAAAAAAAAGATTTTTCATTATTAATTTTCCCTATTAATTGAGGATTAGCAGGAGGCATTTCATTACATTTATCCCTATATATATTTTTTAATTGAGCTATTATGTCAGTCGGTACGCTATAACGTAAAACTGTTTGACCTAAGTTTGCTATAGTAAATTTCATTATTCTAAATCAACTTTTACGTAAGTTTTAGCTCCTTCTAGTATTGTAGGAATTTCTTCATTCTTTAAAATTTTTATAGGAAATTCTTTTAGATCTAACTCAACGCCAGCTAAGTATCTATTATTTCCGTAAACCACTTTATATTTATCTTCTTCTTCAACAACTAATAATGGATTAATAATAAAGCCAGTCTTTTCTATATGGTCCTTTACTTTTTTGTATAAATTATTCTGTCTCTGGTTTTCCGGATGCATTTCCAGGCTCCGGTTGCGTAGAAATAGCTTCTCTCTTTTGACTTTCAAGTAAACCTCTTTCTTTTTTAATTTTTTCAATAGACTTTAATTGACCTATTACATTAAATACTTCAGGTTGGCTTGAACCTGCTGTTAAAGTTTCTTTTTTATTAATCATTATTTTATGGTAAGACTCTAATTGGTGTGTATTAACATCGTCTTTATCAAAAGAACCATCATCTACTTCTTGTTTAATATTAGACCATAATTTAATTTCTCTCATTCTGTCTTTAGCTGTAAGTTCCATACTAACTTTAGAAAACTTTTTTTCATCAAGATCTATTTTATAAAGTTCTTTTTTATACTCATCAGTTTCTTTATCTAATTTCCTTTCTAACTGTTTAATTTTAGCTTCGTTTCTTCTATGCTCAAAAGACAAAGTCATTAATTGTTCTAGATAAACATTCTGTTCTCTAACACATTGCCAGTATTTAGAAGCTTTAGTAGGATATTTAAAATCATTTAAAACCGAAAACCTCATTTCAGTTTCAGTTCTAAAAATTTGTTTTTTAGTCCAAGTGTCTCGAAGCTCTTCTGTCATTTTTTTAAATGACACAACATCACTTGAATCTAATAAATTATTTAAATTAGGTGCTTCTTTTTCTATTAATGCATATATATTTCTTTTTTCTGTCATAAATTCTTTTTGTTAATATTATATACGTTTTTTAACTAAAAGTCAATACTAAGATGATGTAATAGTAACAGTTGCCGCCGCTGCCATTGAATATTCTTCAACCACATTTGATGATGTAGGGGGAGGTGAAGCAGGGTAAGCTCCTCCAAAAAAACCTGTTGTTCCAGTTTGACAGGCAGCTCTACTTCTAAAATTTGTTTGTGCAGGGTTTGCTCCAGCAGACCAACATGTTCCGTCCCATTCTTGTGCCGCAAGAGTTCCACTTGGCTGATCTGTACAAGCATTTACCGCTACTGTTGCACTTCCATACATATTAGAAGAAGTAGTATTTCCTGCTGCATTTCCTGATGTCCATGACGTTCCGTTAAATGTTTGCGTTGCGCCTGGTCCATTTTCAACTCCAAGAGTTGCAGTTTGTGTTCCCACAAATTTATTAAAATTAGCACTTGGATTAGCTGCTCCTGCAGTCCAAGAGCTTCCATTATAAAGATTAAATGCGTTTGTTGCTGTGTTATAGTTTTCACCGCCTCCTGCATAAGAAGCCGTTTCACTTGGTCCTCCGGCATCCGCTCCTCTAATATTAGTAGGATAAGCAGTTTCACCAGACCAAGATGCACCATTATATGAATTTGCAGTATTTGAAGTCCAAGGCGGCCCACCACCTACAGCAATCGCTGAGGTTTGAGAACCACCTCCAGCTACCTGTGTAAAAGATACTGGATAATTTCCTGATGTAGTCCAATTAGTTCCGTCAAATTCCATAGTAATATTAGATCTTCCACTTGGGTTATCTCCAGACCAAACTAATCCTGCTGTTACCGTACCGGCACCCGCTGCATTTGCATGAGCAGTAGGTAGAACATTAGCGGTGCTAAATGCTGACGATGCATAAATACGTCCTTTTAATGCGTTTGTTGCTGTGTTGTACCACATTTCTCCATAAATTGGGTTACTAGGATCCGAAGATACTATTGGTATATTGTTTCCGTGTAGGTCTATATAAGTTGCCATAATTTTTTAAGTTACTGTTACTGTTTGAGTTTCTATTCCTCCGGGATCAAATTCAGAACAACCTTGACTATTAAAACTTGGTGTTCCCGGATAAGTTCCATTAGCCATAAAACCAGATGCTCCTTGAATACCACCAGCACCTTGACCACCTCTTGCTTCATAAGTTACAGTGGCTGGACTATTCGACCATGTTGTTCCATCATATTCTTCTGTAGATAAATAAGGTGCTCCGCCACTTAAATATCCGCCTCCAGCCCACGCTGTTGCTGCTGGACCATTTTGACAAGTTGAAAAAGCATATCTAGGACTATTTAAAGTTGCTGGTGATGCACTCCAACATGTTCCATCCCAACTTTCTTGATTATTTCTTACTCCTGGGTAAGAAGGAGGGACTCCTGATTCTCCTCCAAAAACTATTGCTGCAGTAGCCGTACCACATGAACCCATATCGGTTCTACCAATAGACATTGGGTTTAAAGCTGTCCAAGACGATCCATTCCATGTTATTGTTGAAGGTTTAACTGTAGCAGTTGTAGGTGAAGGTGATGATCCACCCAAAAAATAACCCGCTGTAGTAGTACCAAAACCACCAGTATTTTCTACTGAGTTTGGTGAATTAGGGAAAGTAGTAATATTAGACCACGCTGAACCATTCCATTGTTCAGAATTTTGACCTGCTCCGCCGACAGTAATTGCTGAAGATTTAACCCCTACTCCAACAGAACTTGCATAAGTTGCTGTATTTAAACTTGGGGTTGCTGACCAGCTTGAACCATCATACTCAACACTTGTAGAAACAGCTGTAGTTGTATAACCACCAAAGATTTGAGCAGAGTTTTTACTGTCACCAAATCCTCTACTTCCTCTAGCTGCGTAAGGACTATTAGTTCCTGATGTCCAAACAGCGTTTTTATAACTTCTAATTTTTAATGTATTTGAAGTAGAGTTATACCACACCTGTCCCTTTGTTACAGGGCTAGGATCTGATGAAAGGTATTTTACCTTTTGTCCATGTATGTCGTAATATGTTGCCACTTATAATTACTCCGTTAATGTTATGTCTTCTGGTCTTGATATATACAAGGATGATGAAGTGTCTTTGCTTTCATCATCATCTGGTATAGAATCCCATTCAGCTTGTGCTGCAGCAATTTTTTCATCAACAATCACTTGCGCTTCAGATAGGGATTTTCTTACGCCATTTACTCCAGCGACCCATCTATTAGCATCTTGATTGTTAGCATTTACTTTCCACAGATCTCCAGGAAAACTTGAAATGTCAAGTTTGCTAGCATCGCTGTGTGTAATGAAACCTTTGCCCCAATTTGTTGCTACACAGTATTGATAATTTGCCATAGTTTCCTCCTTAATTAAGTTGTACTAATTGTTTTAACTACAATTGATGGTCCTGTCCACTCTTCAGTAGCATTTGAAACTCCTGCACCAGTAGATGGATTTCCACCTCCTACCATACAGTCAGAAGAACCATTCATGGTACCTGCACCATGGGCGTTTCCTCTTCCTTCATTCATATTTCCACCTGTAGACCATGACGAACCATCCCACGTATTAGTAACGGCTTTACCTACAGGGACAGGGCCGCCTCCAAAACTAATACAAGTAGGGACTGTTCCGCCCCCACCACCATAGTTGTGTTGACCAGGACACGCTGTTCCATCAGACCATGTTGATCCATTATATAATTTAAAAGCTGTTTCACTATTTACATTTGCTTGCAGCCAAGCACTAGAAGGAGTTCCTCCTCCACTAGTTCCTTGAGCCCAACTTGGAACTGCTGCTCCCGCAGTCCAACACGTACCATCCCACTCGCTACTATTAGTTTGTGAAGGAGTAGGTTCTCCGCCCGCAGCTAATGCTGCTGTCTGTGCTGCAGGTCCTCCTGCAGACCCATGTCCAGTTCTACTTTTATCCATGGCATTTACTGCAGTCCAAGATGAACCATTGTAAAATTTATTTTCATAAGCTGGACCACCACCTATTGAAAAACCAGCAGTTTGAGTTCCTTCAGATTGTAAACCTTGAACACTAGTTGGAAAAGCTGTAGCCGATGAATAATTAGTTCCATCATATTCAACACATGTAGTTAAAACAGAAGGTGGATTGTATCCACCATAAACTACTGATGCCGTTGTAATACCAAAACCACCACTATCTCTTGCAGTGTAAGGCATATTATTTCCTGTTGCCCATGTACCGTTCGAATATGATTTTAGTTTAAAAGTTCCAGAAGTACTATTGTACCAAACTTGGCCTTCAATAGTACCAGTGTCGCCAGCAATAGTTTCAACTGTTGCTCCTTGAATCGTTCTGTATTCAGCCATTATTTATTCTGCAACAACCAACCTTGAGTGTCATCTACAAATACTAATGTGTTAGCTGCTCTTTCTGTAGACACAGTCAAATCTGCTGTTGCCCCCTGTATTTTTTTGCCATTTCTGCCAATAGTTAAATTATTTGTATCAAAAGTTCCTGCATAATCTATAAAAGAAACAAAGTCTCCAATACTTGGTGATCCTGGAAGAGTTAAAGTTATAGCTCCTGCTGTTGTATTACAAAAATAACCATTACCAGCTGACGCTGCTGTAGTTCCATTTGTAATAACGGCTTGCCATGAAGCACCACCGGTTACTTCACCCCAAGATAAAACTCCACCTGTTGTAGATTTTAAAACATAATCGTTAGCTCCTGCAACTCCTGCAGGCCATGTTAAAGTGTATGATGTTGTAGTACCCGATGCTTTCTGACCTATATATTGACCACCTGAACTATCTTGTAATCTTACTTCTTTTTGTGAACCAATATTTAATCCTGTTGATGCATCCCAAATAAAATTTGCATCTCCACCAAATGCTCCTGAATTATTATATTGTACTTGTGTAGTTGAACCACCTGGGCTCGTAGATAATGCTATTTCTGCTATATCTGGATTTGTACCATCATTAGCGGTTGCATAAATAATTTTCCAACCTTTATCACTTGTTGACCAAGTAACAGAGTCACCGGAACCTGATACATATTTAAGTTGAACTGTATAAGATCCACTTGTACTATTTTTAATAAAATAAAAGTTTTCTACATCAATTGGAATAGTAACTATTTTATTTCCTGAAATCGTTTGAGGAGATTCTGCTCCTAGAATAATAATTCTTGTAGATAAAGTTGCTCCTGTAGAACCATCTGATACGTCTAAAGTAGTAGTATTTGCTCCAGCTCCAGCTGTATTTAAAGTTTGAACTTTATATCCACCAGCTATCTGCTCTAGAATATTTAAATTGGTATTAGTTTTTGTTCCCCATGTACCGGCATTTTCACCGGTTGCCATTAATTCTACACCAAGAGGTGTGTATGTTGATGCCATAAATTATCTCCTATGCTGCCACATCCGTATAGCTTCTTGTTGTTCCTTTAGAAACATTAGAATAACTTCTATCAGTTCCCGTATCTACATTACTATAACTTCTTGTAGTTCCTGTGTCAACATCCATCCATACATTAGTCGTAGCAGGGTTAAAAGTCAAGGACATAGAAAGACCTGTTATACCAACCGCTTGATCAGGTAAATCTATAGATCCAATACTCGTACTAGAAGAAAGACCACTAAATCCAACTATTTGATCTGGTATTTCTGGAATAGTACCTAACGTTGAAGTCACAGCTATTCCAGTTATAGGAACAGCTACCGATCCAGTACCTAAAATAGTACCTAAACTAGTCTCTAATTCAAAACCAGTTAAAGCAGCTGCATCATTAGGAACTGTTACCGAACCTAATGTAGTGCTTAAACCAAAACCTGTAAGTTGAATTGCAACCTCATTAATAAATACCGGAGTACCCATTTCAGAAGTTATTTGAGAACCTGTTACTGATACATCTTCATTAGGAGCGAATGCTGTTCCTTGAGCAACAGTTGTCTCTAATCCTATTAAACCCATTACTTGATCTGCTGGATCAATAACACCTACTGCTGAACCAAAAGATATACCTGTAGGTATTACATCAACATCAACTTTAGGAGTAATATATCCTTGAGTAGAATTAATTAAAAAGTTAGCTGTTTCTAAAGAAACACTTCCAACAACTGTTGGAGTTCCTAATGTAGAACTAAATGAAATTCCGGTTGGAATAGTAGTAACATCTATTGCAATTGTTACAGATGCATTAAAGCTAGATGTTATTTGAAAACCAGTTAATTCTTGAGTTACATTTCCATCAGTACCCCAATAAGAAGCACCCCATGATAATCTTCCCCAGCCTTGATCATAAGTATCAGCATCTCCCCAATTAGCTTGGTTCCATGCAGTATGTCCCCAACCTTGAAGAATATTTTGATCTACATCACCACCTATATTCCACGTACCCTGACCCCATAAAGCATTTTTGCCCCATGAGCTAGGGTTAACTATGGCCTGTAGACCCGTTACTGATACTGTAACGTCAGCCATTTTTTACTCCTATGCTAATCTTATAATAGCGTTCGATGAATCGTTAGCTGGGAATTGAATTGTAAAAGTTCCAGAAGTTGCTGTTTTATCAGATCCAAATGCAATTGCACATACAGCGTCAGTAGTACTTGTACTTGTTCCAGTA
>Ga0209232_1001854_pt1 | contig 10996 bp, 11 predicted proteins | sample ETNvirenome_2_60_FD_184066 | JGI IMG/M metagenome (GOLD analysis project Ga0209232, IMG submission 184066) | Marine viral communities from the Pacific Ocean - ETNP_2_60 (SPAdes) (version 2) | ecosystem: Environmental > Aquatic > Marine > Oceanic | place: Pacific Ocean | collected 2013-06-22
CCTTCAGTGACACCCATAGTCACAACGTGTCGGGAAATTCCAATAACAATGGAAACCATACTCATGGTACACCAACTGGACTTGGAGATGGTGATGGTAATTCTTTTATGAATGTGGGTGATGGACAAGGTGGATCTGGATCGGGTACCAATAGTGGCACCAATAGCGCTGGTGGTCACTCTCACTCAATGAGTGGTAACACTAATACTGCTACTACATCTGGTAATACAGGTGGTAATAGTAATCACACTCATAACGTGAACACAAACGTATCGGTTGGAAACAATAATTCTAATCACTCACATTCTATCACTGTAAGTAATAACGGTTCAAGTGGAGCATCAATGGACTTTGCAGTTCAATACATCGATGTTCTTATCTGTTCTAAGGACTAGGTGGTAATGTGTCAAGGGGATTATGAGGTGTAATCTGTGATTGCACAATCCCCTGTTGTAAACCTTCGATGTAGAGTTGTTGGTTTAAATGATTTGCTTGTGCTACATCGTTTCTAAAACTTTCTACTGCAGCACCAGTTTGATTTGATTTCTGTGCAATCTCAACGGCCATCATGGGCATCCATGCGACAGCACATTTCCACTCATCAATCTCTTGTCCTGTGTTTGGATTTACTCCTCTTACCTCTGTGTACCAAGCACATTTACGTCCAACACATTTCTTTTTGATGAGAGGGCAAAACTCACCTTCCTTCATTGTGTAAATACTCAATCACCTCAAATATTTATCTACTCACTTTATAAATACAACTAACAGGAAAAGCATTATAGTTTAATGTCATTACTTAGGGCCGATAAGATAACCAATAGGTTTAAGAATAGTGGCCCGATCATTGTTGGTCCTTCCTCCGTAACTGGTGATTTTACGGTATCAGGAATTCTTACAGCATTAGGAATTGGTGTTACTAATGATGTTTTAGTTGGTGGTGCGACTACTACAAAGTTTTTAACAGCTCAAAACTCAGCAAATCTTTTTAATACAACATTAACAGGTGTAACCACTGTTGGTGTTATTACTGGTGGTACATACTTTGGTAATGGTGTCAATTTAACGGGCATTGTTACATCAATTGCTGCTGGTGCTGGTGTTTTTATCTCTCCGGCTAGTGGTCAAGGAAGAGTAACAATAAATGCAAATAATGTAGCAGTTGCTGGTTTTGCAGTCACAGCTGGTGTATCAACTAATCTGAAGGGTGGTGCCGGCGGTGTCATACCATATCAATCTGCCGTCAATACTACGGCATTCACTGGTGTAGGTAATACTGGAGAAATTCTCTTATCACAAGGAGCTAATACTCCTATTTGGACATCACTTGCAGCGATTAATGTTTCTTTCGCTTCGAGTGCTGGTGTATCTACCAATCTGAAGGGTGGATCAGCAGGTAAAATTCCAATTCAAACTGCACCTGATACCACTGGATTCCTTCCAGTTGGTGTCACAGGTAATATCCTGTTAGCACAGGGAACTTCAAATCCAATCTATATTGATCCTAAGGCATCATTAGATGTTCGTAGGGCAAGATTCGCAGGTATTGCTACCAATCTACAAGATGGTTTCATCTCCAACGTAACTTCATTAGAAGTTGTTGGTGTCACCACATTAGGTGTAGCCACAGCAAAGACATTGGATGTCACTGGTATTACCACCACTGACCTTCTAAATGTTTCTACTGCTGCAACAATCACCAATTTGACCTTATCTACAGGTCCCGGTGTTGCAGTCACAGCCATCCTTGACGAGGATGACTTGGTATCTAACAGAGCAGATGCCCTGGTAACTCAACAATCAATCAAGGCATATGTTGATAGTCAAGTTACAGCACAAGACCTTGATGGTAATGCTGACAGTGGATCATTTGTAGTTGATCTTGATAGTCAGGAGTTAGGTGTCCGTGGAACTTCTAACGAAGTCATCACTGTTGGTGCCGGACAAAGTGTTACTGTTGGACTTGATACTAACGTAACTATTCCAAACAATCTGACAGTCACCACCAACTCACAAGTTAATGGTATCTCGTCTGTTGGTTCTGCCATCACGATGTATGGTGCGACTGGTATTGTCAGTGCCACTGCATTCTATGGTGACGGTACAAACCTTACGAACGTTCTTGGAATTGGTAATTCTGTTACTAATATCGTCTTTGTCAGTCCTGATGGTGATGATACAAAAGATGGTCGTAGAGTATCGACAGCAAAGAGAACTGTTGGTTCCGCACTTACAATTGCTGAAGCAAGTACAGTTATTAGAATCTCTGCTGGTAATTATTCAGAGAATAACCCACTCATTCTTCCTGAACAGGTAACTATTCTTGGTGATAGTTTGAGAGAAGTATCACTATCACCACAGAATGCTAATCAAGACTTCATCTATGTTGCTAACGGAAGTTATGTTGAGAATATATCCTTCACCGGAACTTTGAATGAGGGTAAGGCAATCATTGCATTTAATCCCGATAAACCATCGTTTGTAACACAAGGCCCATACATTAGAAATTGCACTAACTTCATCACTAATAGTATTGGTATGAAGATTGATGGTGCTAGTGTAATCGGTCCTACCAGGGCGATGAACGTTGATAGTTACACTCAACTGAACCAGGGTGGTATTGGCGTTTCTATCTCTAATGAGGGTTATGCTCAGTTAGTTTCTATCTTCACCATCTACAACGATCAGAGTATCATTTGTATCAATGGTGGTCAATGTGATCTGACTAACTCCAACTCTTCATTCGGTAGGTTTGGTCTGGTTGCTGATGGTATCGGTCCTACAAACTTCATCGGTACGGTTACGACTGCAACTGCTGCAAATTCAGATGTATTCCCCATTGATTTAAGTACAGAGACACTTTCAATTGAAAATGCATTGTATGATGCTGCATCAGGTCTTACAACGATTACCACTTATAAGGCTCATGGTTATAATCAGGGTATGAGTGTTAATCTTGCAGGTCTTGGTTTCTCCTGCAGATCATATGACCACACTTTTGTAAGTGGTGTTAATAATGCAATCACCGATGGTAATGGTGTAAATTATACCGCACAAACCGGAACATCTTATAATCAGGATACTGGAGCATTAGTTCTTGATGTCAATACGACTCATGGATTATCTGCTGCCACAGCATTAACGGCAACAACTGGTACTGGTTGGATTCCATCCACAGGTATTTTGACTGTTGTTACAACAGCTGCACATGGATTGTCAACTAATGATTATGTTAAATTTGCGACAGAATCACTGACATTCTCTTGCACACAAGATGGTAATGCTACCAACCATGCATATCCCAGACAAACTGATCCCGTATTTAATAAGTGGATTCAGGTAACTGTAACTAATGCCACGACATTTACATGTAGTGTTGGTGTCTCAACAACCGGTGATTTTACACACACATTTGTTTCAGCAACTGCAGGTGGAGTTCTAAAGGCTAATGATACTGTAACCATTGCTGATAATGGTGTTACATTTACATGTGATAAGGACAACAATACTTCTAATCATTCTTATCCCAGATCTGGTGATCCAGCATCTGGTGCTACTCTTGGTATTGAAGCCGTCACATCTGATACATTAACTGTTAATGTTGGTGCATCTAATATCTTTACCTTCCCATCCGGTAACTTTGGAAACATATTCACCGTTAGTGAAGTAGTTGGTATCAATACATTCAAGACCTTTGTTGGATTCTCAACTCTGACTCATGTTTATAATAGTGGAGGAAACACCAATACATTTGTAACCAGACCTTATGATGGTCAGGTTGTTTATCTTGATAGTATTTTCAATTCCATCAATGGTGTCACGATTACTAACGGTGGAAGTGGTTACACAAGTCCCCCTGCAATTACATTCTCTGATCCAAGTGAATCGTGGGGTATCAGAGCAACTGCTAACGCAGTATTGACGAATGGTGTAGTAACATCAGTTGATATGATTTCTAACGGTAGAGGATACACTGGATCACCCACTGTAACTATCGCTGGTGCAGCTTCAGGCACCCCCAATCTCTTACCTACATACTATGTGGTCAGTAGTGCAACTCCCGTTGTCGGTGGTATCTCTACTGTAACATTCACTGAAAGGGTACCCTACGCAGTCGGTGTTGGAACAACAGTTCCATTCTTCAAACAGAGTAGAGTTCTTGCTTCAAGTCACGCCTTTGAATATATTGGATCTGGTAATACATTCCCCGATGCACTCCCTGCTCGTGGTGGTGTAGCAATCCCAGAAAATGAAATTGTGAATAAGAATGGAGGTCTGGTTATCTTCACTTCTACCGATCAGGCAGGTAACTTTAAAATTGGTGATGGTGTTGTTATTAATCAGTTAGAAGGTTCTATTTCTGGAGATGCATACAACAGAAGTTTGTTTGCAAACATCACACCTTACATTCTCGCACTAGGAGGGGGAGACTAAAAAATGCCACTAGCTTTAAACAATTATCAAACTATCACAGGTGTTGTAGGAACTAATACAGTCGGTATCTACACAGCACCAACTGGGTATAGTGCCATTGTTCTATTGGCACAAGCCACTAACATTGGAAGTAATACACAGACAATTAATTTTTTACATGAGAGAACAGTCGCAGGTATTGCAGTAACCACAGAAATTCTGCTAGGATTCCCTGTTCCTGCTAATGATGCTGCAAATCTTCTTGCAGGAAAACTTGTTCTTGAAACTGGTGACTCACTTAAGATAGGATCAAGTAGTAATACTGATGTGAAATTTATTTCATCTGTTTTAGAGACACTTAATCAGTAATAAACAATGGCAAGATTCGCTAGCAACGACCGTATAAATCTAAAAGTTGGTGTAAGTTCACATAGCGAACAACTTACATCACTGGAAGTAGTTGGTCGTGTTGGTATTAATTCTACCACATCAGAGAATGCATTAGACATTGTTGGTAATGCCAATGTAGATGGGAATATAAGTGTATCTGGGTTATCAACCTTTACCGGTATTGTTACCACTGGTGGTGACCTGTATGTTGGTGGTGACTTATATGTAAAAGACGATTTAGTATATGACGAAGTAACTGGTAGAAATATTAATATCAGTGGTGTTGCAACCGTTGGTCAAACATTGGATGTCAATGGTAATCTAGATGTAGATGGTCATACAGAACTTGATAACTTAAATGTATCTGGTGTCTCCACATTTGCTGGTAATATAATTGGTGATTCAGCCACCAATATTTCAGGTATCAATTCAGTAACTGCTACAACATTCTTTGGTGATGGTTCAAACCTAACCAATACTGGTGCAGTATTGAGTGCGGCGTCAGGACTTCAAAGAATTGTTGCAACCAGTCTTACAACCGGTATCTTAACCACTGCTGGTACCGATGCAGATTTAACATTTAATGCAACAAGTAATTTATTAAGTTCAGGTAAATTAATTATTGCAGGTATTTCCACATTTGGTGGAGATATAAGTGCCAACGGAAATATAATTGGTGATAATTCCACAAGTATTTCTGGTATCAACTCTGTTACCGCAATCACATACTTTGGTGATGGTTCGCAACTTACCGGTTCTGGTGGTGGTACCCTTATTCAAGGTATCTCCATTGAAGAGGAGGGAGTTAATGTTGGCACAGCTGGGTCAATTAAGACCATCAACTTCAAAGGTGCAAAGGTAACTGCTGCTTCAGTCAATGCCACAAAGGTTGATGTCACAGTCAATACTGGTCTTAATACAGCAGGAACTTCCGGTTTCAATAACCTATTTGTAACTGGTGTATCTACATTTGCTGGAAATATTAATGCAAATGGAGATATTGTTGGTGATAATTCTACAAATATTTCAGGTATCAATTCAGTAACTGCTACCAGTTACTTCGGTAATGGTGTAAATCTAACCGGTATTGTTACTTCATTAGTTGCTGGTAACAATATTTCAATAAGTGGTGCTACCGGTCAGGTTACAATTACTGGTCTTGCAAACACTGCTAACGTAACAGCCAATACTTTGGTTGTATCAGGATTTTCTACATTAGCGAGTGCATCTTTTAGTGGTAATGTAACTATCGGTGGAACTCTTACTTATGAAGATGTCACGAATATTGATTCCGTTGGTCTGATTACTGCAAGAGCTGGAATCAGAATTGGAACAGGTGGTACAGTCGGACCTGTAGGACCAGGTATTGTAACATACTTCGGTGATGGATCACAACTGATCGGTGTTCAGGGTGGTAAATGGGAAGAAACTGATGTAGGTATCAATACAGTTTCTAATGTCGGTATCGGCACAACAAATCCTGTCAATAAACTGGAAGTTCTTGGTGACACTAACCTAACTGGTAATCTTAACGTAACAGGTATTACTACCATTAATGGAAATAGTGTTCCATCCATCGGAATGGTAATTGCCCTCAGTGGCTTCTGATAAATAACTAAAAAGTACTAATACAATGGCGGAGTCATTTACAAATTCACTGACAAGGGCTGCTGGTATTGTGACCACTAGTAATAATGGCGGAATCGGCGCGGGAGTCACCATTATTACCGGTATCTCAACCAATGGGGTTTCTGTTGGTGACATGGTAAAAACAACATTCTTTAGGGGTGGTGCAAAAGTTGCTGTGATTGGATCTGGTCAGGTAAGTCTTGATAAGACATCGACTAACACCACCACCAAAACGGGTCAAAATGTTATATTTATGGGTAAAAACACAGCATTTACCGCCACAACTAAATCTATTCTAGTTGGTGGTACTTTTGCAAATCTAACCAATAATACTATTCACATCAATGTAGAAGTTGGAATCGGAAATACTTTCGCCAACATCGCTAACAATATTCCTATTCCGCAAGGAAGTTCTTTTGTTGTAAGTGATGCTGGTAAGACTATTTTAAGACCCAATGAAGTCATTAATTTGTATTGTGATACAGCTACAGCAGTAGATTCTAGTTTGAGTATTCTTAGTGGGGTTCAATAATGGGTCTTGGTAATAACGGATATATTGGAAGATCTCCTGAAGATTCAGCGGTAACAGTAACACGACAGGTTTTTCAACCAACTGGTGTTCAAACCTCATTTACTTTTGCGTCTGGTTACGATAATAATTTCTTTGACATTTTTATTAATGGTGCAAAACAAATCAAATCTATTGACTATATTGCAGTCAATGGTTCAACTTTCACATTAACAACAGCAGCCCTAAATGGTGATGTCATTGAAGCGGTAGCTTACAAAGCCTTTAATGCAACCAGTACCAATGTTGGTATTCAGTCTGCTGGTTTGCATATTGGTGATACGAAAAAACTTAATTTTATTGGTGCTGGAAATACATTTAAAGTTCAGGATGGTGGTGAGGTAATTGATATCTCCATCCAAGGTGGAGGAGGTGGTGGCGGTGTTGGCACTGCCATTAATTATGAAAACGGAGATTCAAGCCCATTTAGTTATATTAATGCAACAGCATTCGTAAATCAGGATATTGTTTTAGATACAACTACTGCTGGTGCAGATAACTCTTACGTTGTTGTTCAGGAACCACGATTAGTTGTTTCAGTTGGTGCTGCTGTTACGGTGGGACTTGGAAAAACCATGGTAACTGATCTATATCAACTCGGTGATCTCTAATAAATACAACTAAAAGATATAAGTAATGTCGGCAATTAATGTAAATTCAATTACAGGAAGGACCGGAACACACGGTCCTGTGCTGACTGGTGTCACTACGGTAACTGGTGGCACTCTAAATACCGCAGCTTTAAATGTTACTGGTGCAGCTTCATTTTCCGGTAACGTATCGATTGCTGGTACATTAAGTTATGATGATGTAACTGATATTGACTCTGTTGGTGTTATAACTGCTCGAAGTGGTATTAATGTCACAGGTGGTCAATTAAATGTTGGTAGTAATATAAAAATAGGTAATGCTGGTGTCATCACTGCAACATCGTTCTCTGGTTCAATACCTGCTGGACAAATAACAGGAACAATTGCTGATGCTCGATTATCAACAGTTTCTTCATCAAAACTTTCAGGTGCATTACCCGCATTAGATGGTTCTGCTCTGACAGGAATAGCTGGTACTGCAAATGTAAGAACAAACACTCTTAATGTTATCGGTGTTTCTACATTTACTGGTGCTATTAATTCCAACAGTAATGTAACAACAACTTTAGATTTGAATAGTAGATATCTCTACGCAAAAGATATCTTTTTGGAGGATGTGAGTCCAGAATTAAGATTCACAGATAGTGATGAAAATCCCGACTATCGTATTAGACTCAACGCAGGATTATTGGGAATTAGAGATATCACCAATAATGTCGATAAGATGGTATTCAGCACCGCTGGTGTTAATATACCAGTAAGTAATGTTGGTGTTCAAACTAACTTTCCAACATCCTCTACACTTGTAGGTGCTGCTAGTTCTCTGATTGGAATGTATATTGGTGATGGTCACATGTTATTCAGTGATAACCTATCACGTTCGGGTGGATATTATATTCCCAATGGACTGAATGCTCTTAATGCAGGTCCCGTCACGCTCAATTCAACCATGACACTTGATGGTGTCTGGGTAATCGTATAGGAGGTATCATGGGAACTCTCAATGTAGCAAATTTAAACGCGACAGGAAATGTTAATTTTGGTGGTGCATGGACTGGTGCTCCTACTGGAACTCCCATTCAATATGTACAGGCCACCCACACAGTGATGACGGTACGGAAGAGTACTACATCTACGTCTTATGTTGACACAGGTTATAGTCTCACGATAACTCCCAGAAGTTCTTCTAGTAAAATTTTAATTTATGCTAACCTTTCCTGTTCCTGTAGTAACGGCCAATATGGATATTTAAGAGTTTATAATTCAACTGCTAGTCGTTATGTGAACGTTGAAGGTGGCGTGACTAATGATGGTATGTATGAATCAGCAGCAGGTGGACAGTCACAGTGGATGATGTTACCAGTAGAGGCAATAGATTTACCAGGTTCAACTTCAGCCCAAACATACAAGATTTACACAAGATCAAGTAATAGTTCTGGTACTATGTATTGTGGTTGGAGTTCTTCTGCACCTGATACTATGAATATGAATTTTATGTCAGCAACGGAGTTTTCAGCATAATGTCAGAATTGGATTTACTTTATAACTATAAATAAAACAAACCAACTATTACTATGAAATACGATATCCCAGCAGCATTACAAGTGCTTACACCAGGAGCAGAATGGGTTCTTCGTGGTGAAAACTACTCTGGTTTGGAGTGGATTAAAGGAAACGGTCACGATAAACCAACTGAAGACGCATTAAATACAAAGATTGCTGAACTTGATGGTGTAGAAGCAATGAAACTTCTACGTGAAGAAAGAGATCGTAGAATTGCAAAGTCTGATTGGAGAGCTTCATCAGATTTGACAATTTCGGATGATTGGAAAACTTATCGTCAGGCATTAAGAGATCTTCCTGCATCTGCAACTCCGACTCTTGATTCTGCTCATAATTTAGATCTGACTTCTGTAACCTGGCCCACGGAACCTTCTTGATATGGCATCTGAATTAAGAGTAGATAGAATAATTCCTGTTGATGGAGTACCATCTGGTGGTGGAGGAGGAATTATTCAAGTTGTTCAAACAACAAAGACTGATACAGCTGCAACAAGTTCATCAACTTTTGCTGATATTTTAACTGTTTCTATTACACCAAAAACTAATACCAGTAAATTTTTATTATTTGGTGATTTAAAAATAGGTTATAGCAATTATACAGCAGCAGTAATGTGGAAATTTGTTAGAGATTCTACTGATTTATATATTGGAGATGCTGATGGTAGTAGGACTAGATGCACTTGGGGTCTTGAAGATGGTCATAATAACAGTACATCATACCAATTAGATACAACATATGGTACTTTTTTAGACTCACCTAGTACAACTTCTGCAATTACTTACAAAGTTCAATGGAAAGCAGATCAAGCGACTGGATATCTTAATCGCACAGGAAGCGATAACAACCTTTCGAATTATCCAAGGACTGCTTCATCATTAACAGTAATGGAGGTATCGGGATAATGTCAGAATTAAGAACAAATAAAATCTATCCAAGAGACGGACTACCTGCTGGTTCTAGTGGTGGTATTATACAGTTAAAATTTAATTCTTCAGGAACTGGAACTGGTGGTGCAATTACTATTAATAGTACAACTTTTACGGATATAGTAGAAGTTAGTATAACTCCTAGCAGTGCATCCAATAAAATATACATGATATTTAATGTAAATGCTAATAATGAAGATGCATCTTCCGCATTAGATAGATTGAAGATGAGGGTTCTAAGAAATGGGTCTTCAATCTGGCACGTTGATGAAGCACTAGTTAGTTATGATAACGCTAATATCCATGTCCAGGGTCTTGGTGGTTCATATTTGGACAGTCCTGCTTCGACATCCTCTGTTACATATAAACTTCAAGTAGCAAGTTCGCATGGTAATACTTTAAACGTTAATAATAATGGAAGATCTGATTTTACTCTAATGGAAGTCTCTGGATAAATAACTAAAAAGTAGATAGATATGAGTACTCTCAAAACTAATAATATTGAGCATGTAGATGCAAGTACTCCATCTGTTGAAATGTCGATTGGTGGAGGGGTAGTTTTCCCTGGCATATCTACTTTTACAGGTAATGCAACGTTCACTAGCAGTGTATCCATTGGTGGTACATTAACATATGAAGATGTAACGAGTATAGATTCCGTTGGTATTATAACTGCACAGTCTGGTATTCATGTCACTGGTGGATCGGTTGGTATCGGAACTAATATTGCTGCTCTTAAACTTCACGTTGAAGATTCTAGTTCTCAAATTATTAGATTTGCAAGAACAGGTGTTGGAGCTGGAAGTCTTGATATAGATGGAAATGGCAATGCTGTATTCAATTCTCATACAACTAGTGCCGCTGTAGTATTCCACACACAAACAACAGAAAGACTTCGTATAACTTCTGATGGTAA
>Ga0209232_1001856_pt1 | contig 10992 bp, 15 predicted proteins | sample ETNvirenome_2_60_FD_184066 | JGI IMG/M metagenome (GOLD analysis project Ga0209232, IMG submission 184066) | Marine viral communities from the Pacific Ocean - ETNP_2_60 (SPAdes) (version 2) | ecosystem: Environmental > Aquatic > Marine > Oceanic | place: Pacific Ocean | collected 2013-06-22
GATGATATTTATAAAGATGGTATTGGTAGTGGTATAAGCACCGGATATAAAGCTGTAGATCCATTATATACAGTTGTAGAGGGGCAGTTAACAATAGTTACCGGTCATCCCTCATCCGGTAAATCTGAGTTTGTTGATCAGATAATGTTAAACATAGCTAAAGATAAAGGTTGGAAATTTGGTATATGTTCATTTGAGAACGAGCCACGAATACACATTGCAAAGCTGATAAGTAAATATATTGGAAAGCCATTCTTTGAGGGCAGTTCAGAAAGAATGAACAATCTTGAATTAGAAAAAGGAAAGAAGTTTGTATCAGAGAACTTTTGTTTTTTGTATCAAGCTGATGGATCGCTATCTACGTTGGACAGCATCTTAGAGAGAATGAAAACTGCTGTATACAGATATGGAATAAGAGGCTGTGTAATAGATCCCTACAATTACATAGCAAAAGATATGTCTACAAACGAGACAGATTGGATTTCAGAAATGCTGACAAAGCTAAGAGTTTTTGCTCAAGCACATGGCATACATATTTGGTTTGTTGCCCATCCTCAAAAAATGTTTAGAAAAGAAGATGGAACAGTACCACCACCAAAAGGTTATGACATTGCCGGATCAGCTAGTTTCTTTAGTAAATCTGATGTAGGTCTTACAGTTCACAGACCTAATGCGAGTGGATCGAATGTTAGTCAGATATTAGTTTGGAAATGTAGGTTCTCATGGGTGGGATCTATTGGGGAGTGTGAGTTAGAATTTGATAAACTTACGTCTAGATACGAAAACTTGTCATCTCCAATAGATATGTTTAAACCTAAAAAGGTAGTTAAAAGTTGGCACGACAAAGAAGAGTATGACGAAATTAAGTTCTAAAAAAACTAAAAAAAAAGACTATGACCTATCGCCCTCTGGTGGTGGGAATACTCTTAAAGCAGAGTTCATAGGCGATACCAACAAGGTTAGAGTTAGAGTTGTAGACCAAACATGTCTAGACCGGCTACTCATGAATGATAGTATATCGTTAGACCAATACAAATCTGTTGATGTTCTTTTCTCTGAGTTTAACAAAGCCGGTATGATTGGTGTTAAGGCTACAAACTACAATCCTAGAATTACAGCTACATACGATAAAAATGGGGATAGACAAGCTGTTTTAAGATCAAAAGTTGTAAGTTGTTTGAATTACGTTAAACGTACTGGTAACAAAACAGCATATGAAATTTTAATAAAAATTATGCACGATAAAGATTTCACGAAATGGGAAATTAATTGGATAGAGTTATCCGGAAATTTTGATTTCATTAGTAAAAATGTAGAAAAGTTTTATAAATTTTGGGGAAATAGTTGACTATTAGTCTAGGTGGGATTAGTAATTGATTAAGAGTTATTCATAATTTCTCTTGTTATGCTACACATTAAGAGCCGGTTGTCTCCTCATCCGGCTCTTTTCTTTTAAAAGTTTACGTAAAGTTTTACTCTACTGTTCGTTAGGGGGTGTGGATAACTTAGTCCATATTATCATAAATTGAACTCACACCACCTTTTACAATCTCAGTTGGTTTTCTAAAAACTCTGCCATACTCTATTTCATTAATGGCTTTAGGATCATCTTCAAACCTTTCATGCATACCAAGTTCTTTTGGTGTTTTAGATTTGTTTTCCTTTTGGATTTGTAGGTGTAAATCCTTGAGGCTGTCTCGAATTCGTAGTTGGTCGTGCTTTTTCTTTTGCATAATAATCATTTCTCCCTTTATGAGTGTATACTCTGCATACAGAGCATGTAGTTTGTTTTGGTTGTATTCGTACAGAGAGGTCTGCCAACCCCTCTGTACAAGGCTCTAAGAGCCTTTTTTTGTGGCTTTCCATACATTAACCTACCATAATTTAAAAGAGATTTAGGTTTTGCCCATGATAGCTGTTTCAATAATATAATTTTTGGGGGAACAACTATTTAGGGATGTATAGCATTTCGGCTGTTGAAACATATAAAAACAAGGCATCCACTTTTGCCCACCGGAAAGGAGTATCTCTTCCCCCTATTCTGTTCTGTTAAAAATCATTTTCGTAACTCCAACTAAGATCATAGTTAATCCTATAGATCCTATTCCTAGAGTAAACAAAATTCTCCCTACAGTTTGCATGTAATATCCATTAGGATCTGCCAATGTAACAATAGCCATCATTATTACACACAGACCTAAAACAAATAATAAAAAGGCATCGATCCTACTCATAATCATTCTCCCATTTTTTAATTTGATCTAATATGCCTACTGCACACTCTCTTCTGCCAAAAACAATAAAATCATCATTGTTTTCGCAAAGTTTTTCGTCAGTTAATTCTGTGTTTTCAACTTCATGATTTAACCAATTTTTGATTTTATTGACTAATTGATTAGCCATATCATCCGGATTACCTCTCATTAAATTTCTCCCTTTCATTTAGTTCTTGGAATATTTTAAAAAATATTAAGTAGTTGGTGTCAGAAATGTTAGGTGCATTTCTATTTATAAATGCACCTACCTCATCTAATTGATAAAATAATATTTCGTCAGTTTGCTCTTGAGGTGTAACTCCATACTTGTCTTCATAAGCATCTAGACCAAACATTTTTTCAATATTAAAGTTTTCATTAAGCATATTAAACTCCCATCGCATTAAGTAAGTTTTTCTGCACTCTGCCATTCATGACATTCTCTGCTCGTCTAAAATTGTCAGAGGCACAGTTGATAGTCTCAGCCGGATTGTAGATAAAATTGTTTTTAAAGTTTTCTCTTTCGCTGTCATTACCACGATGAGGAACATTGCCCCCCCAATCGTTGTGAGCCTCTTTGATCTCGAAAGGTTTGCTTTCATAAACCAAATACCAAAGATCTTTCTCTAAATTTATAATTCCATCATGACAAGTAATAAGATCAATCTTATAAACATCTAAGCCACTAGATTTTATTCTATCTATTGGATGAGGTTTTGCATTGGCAACAAAAGCTGTTTTACTTTTGTAAGTGGTTGTAGCCAAACCTTTCATATAAACATTCCTAAACCAAGATGGCGAAATGTTTATATCATTATGATGATTATAATATTGATAACTTGCAGATCTTCCAACCTCAGATGGAACTACAGTTATTTCTCTAGCCAATGCATTACATTGTATTTTTACATTTGTTCTAGATTGATGCTCATCCCACCATTGATGGGCAAACATTTTAGTTATGTAAGAATACTTTGAATTGATAGTCTGACCATTAAAGAAACCTTGAGAGTATTCCCTTTCTTTTCTGAATACCTTTTTGCCATCAGATTTATTAGAATAAATGGCACTCTTAAATTTACGTTCTTTTCGTAATTCTTTAATAGCTGATCCACAATTATAAATGCTGTCTAAACCATGATTTACAAAATGTTTTCTGTGATTAGTAAAATTTATTAATTGTTCTTTTTCTTCTTTAGATATACTAGCCTTAGATCTTTTGGATAATAAGTGAACCTTTTGCATTACTGTTAAACCAAATGATTTATAGCCAACATCTAAAAAGTTTAAATAACTTTCTAATACTTTATGATCTAAAAATTTCTTAGATTGTTTATTAGGAGTAGATCCTTTGTTTATGAATATCATTACTGTCTCCTCATACAATGATAGTAGTTTGATTGAAATTACTAGGTACAATCACACACAGACATATCGTTTCGCCTCTGTGTGACGATCCTAGAGCCTTGTTTTTATCCAAAAGTAGCATTAAGCCACTTTCAGATAGGTTGTTTGACCAATAGGTGCTTTATCAGCATTTAGGTCTGTGCTTACCCATAATACCGGATAAGGCATCTCTTCTTTTGGAAAGTCAAAGATCCCCATGTCAGTAAAATAAATAAAGCTGTCTACCTCTAGATCATTTTCTTTGATGTAATCAAACACCGGCATGACACATGTGCCACCTCGCCCATTACATCTGATCTTGGTAATCTCATCTCCTTGCTCATGCTTGTAGACGTTTTGTACTTTGCTGTCGCAAGTGATCACAGTAACTGATTTAGGTTTAAGTTCTAATGACAAAGCATTTAGACCACCTAGAAAATACTGTAATTCTTTATCTGATACAGATCCGGAACTATCCACTCCAACAACAACATGACCAACACCATAATTTTCTATGGTAGGGGCAACTATGTTATGGCTGTAGTAAAACTTTCTGTGCATCTTCCTATATGAAAAATCGTGAGGATTATCGCCCTCGACATGTCTTTCTACAATGTCTTGCCAATTAATCTCTGCTCTTTTCATGACCTCGACCATTTGTTTGACCTCTGCCGGAATAGTGCCTCTTTCTTTAGCTTGTCTTACAGCTTGGAAGATCTCTTCATTTACGTCAGCCTCTTCAGCTTTTAGTTCAGCCGGAGACATGCCATCAGTAACATTGCCCTCGATATTGCCCCATGATTGAGGCTGTAACCAAGTAGGATCTCCATCATCTGATGGCTGTCCATCTCCATTTTGACCTTGTTGCTGTTGCTGTTTTTTCTTAGCTTGGATCTGTGGGGCAATGGTATTGTAAATCTTTTCACTACTCCAACCTATAAACTGAGGATCAAACAAACCACCATCCGGCAAAGTTAAACCGGAGTTTTTTATTATTGGATTGATAGAAAGATCACAAGCTATATTCCAAATCTCAGCATCCCTTTGTTGCTGTCTGATATGGTGTTTTAGTCCACGATGTTTTACCTCATGTACAATAACACCTTTTAACTGCTCAAAGGATAAGCTGTCAGCATATTCTCTATTAAAGAAAATATCTTTGCCATCAGTTGCAAAGGTGGGGATCTCATTCTTTTCTATGATCTTCATCTTAACAAGAACGATCCCATAGAAAGCATGACCTACACCATCACGATCCCAAAGTAACTGAATTCTAATCTTTGAGAACTTATCTTCTAGTTTTAAGTTTTGCATTATAGTCTCCAAAAAAAGTTTACGTAAAGTTTTTGTCTAGGATAAAGCACAAATACTGCACCTTATCCTAGAGTATAAGTTTAAAGTAATAGATCTTTAAGATTACCTTTAGATCCTAGAACTTGTTTCATAGCTTGATTGGTAACAAGAGTTTTGTTTCTTGTTACAGCATCTTTAAGCATGAAAGCCATGAACTCTTGCTCCGGTATTCTCTGAATGTATTTAAGAATACTTGCACAGTTTGTCATGTTCATCTTAAAAGCTAATGAACCACATAAGGCATAAAGAACACCACGATCTTCCGGTATTTCTGTGCCATCCGGATCATTAACAATCTTGTCAAAGTCCGGCAGTTTGTCGTGTAACTTTATGTGAGCCATCAAACTAGCTGATGCTGTCTCTCCAATCTGCCCCTCAAGTACACCTCGTAAAGTGGTGCTGTCGAAACCAAGATTTAAAAGAACACCGGCTCTTTCAACAGATCTAGGTGTACAGTTACTATTAGCTGACACATCAAAGTTATAAAGATGCTGATCATCAAACTTTAACCACGAACTTAATCTGTGATCCACATTGTTAGATGCATAGTAATGCAGTAGATCATCTAAATTAATTTCTAAGCTAAGATATGTAAATCTATCTCTAAGCTGTGATGGTAGCTTATTAGATCCGGCACGATCTGACAGCCTATTCCCAGCACCTACAATCATCCATCCATCCGGTAGATAATGATCTCCTAATCTACGTTCATCGACTAGCTGACCAAAGATGTTGTGAGCCATTAATGTAGCTTGGGCAACCTCATCAACAAATATAATTCCACAGCCATCAGTAGGCATAAAATTAGGTCTTAATCTGTTCATGCTTTCCCCATCTTTGGATGGCACAAGCCAACCGGCAATCTCTGATGGATCAAACTGTGGTAAACCAAAGTTAATAAAGCCTAGCTTATCTTCCTTGTAGTCAAATATTTCTCTACAATGTTTAAGGATAAGTTCGTCAGTAGTTAATGAATTGACCACAGTAGTTTTACCTTGACCAACACCACCCTCAACATAAGGGATAACAAGCTGATCTTTACGACCACCTTTAACAGTTTTAAAGTTATGGATCATCATGCCTTGAATAGCATTTCTTATGTCTGTAATACGCATTATTATGCACTCCTTGTTTTGAAAGTTATACCATTTGCATGGTTATATTTATAAAAGATGTTGCCACTTTTTAATCTTAAAGTGCCATTATCCAATCTAAATCTACGATACTGCTTTATTCTGAAATCGTAGACAGTAACAAGATCTTTTCCAAGATCTCGATCCTCATGTTTTAGAACTCCCCAAAACTTACGTTTTGATCCATCAAGTTTTGTGAATATTCCTTTAACGATACGACCTTTAAAGTGGTCAACTATTTGATTATGTTTACTCATTATAACTCCACTTGTTGTTTAAATTTATTTAGTATTTTCTTAGCTTGTTCTTCATGCTCTGCACCAAGATATTGAATGACCTTTTTAATTACTTGGTCATTAGTATAATCTTCTAGATGTACAAGCATAAATTTCTCGATAGCTTGATCAAACTTTTTTTCAGCTTGTTCATGCTTTAAATTTGCCTCGACTAGCTGAGAACTGTTTTGATGTAGTTCCCATCTTAGATCTTTTACTTTGTTGTACTGATCTACTAATTTAGATGTACGTTCTATTAGTTTTCTTTCTTGTGACATATAGTCTCCTTTGGTTGTTTAGGTTTCTGCTTATATGGATGATAGTATTTCCAATAAACAAGCAGACACAGACCAAATAGATCTGTGTCAATTTGTGTATTAGATTAAGCAAGTAAAGCCTCAGTAACATCATCGACTACTGATTGTTCTTCCTCTGCCTCATCGATTGCCTTTCTGCCTTTGTCTGCAATCTCAAACCTATTGATTAATCTAACCTTGAAATCATCGAGGTCAGATTGTGTCATGATAAGACCATCTCTTTGCTTACCGGTCTTAGTCTTTAGACCTACCAACTTATCGATGATTGTATCCAAAGGTGTTTTAACATCCTCGCCTTTGTTATGAGCAATGATCTTAGCTTGTGATTTAAGGTTCAATGTCTCGAACAAATCTAACACGAAAGTTTTTGTTAGATTGCTAGATGGCAAATCATCCTTATGTTTATTTGAAAACAAAGTTATGTTTCTCTTAAACAAATCAGCTTGAGTTTTTGACATGTTTATCTCTGTCTCAAGTATCGTGAGGATCTCGTTTGAATGATCCTCTAAAAGATTACCGGTCTCAGTTCTAGGTAATGCATGGACTATTAAAACTCCCTCTGCATACTGATCAACTCTTATGGCACTCATAGCCTCTGATTGTGCTTTGTTAGATCCCTTGAGCAACGTATGCTGTGCCTCTTGAGATGCCATTTGTTTCTTTATATCACTAGATATTATTACTTTATTTTTCTGCATTATAGTCTCCTTGTTTACAGATGGTTTAGGTTGGTTGTCGTTGTCTAGTATGTCCTTGTCGATGATAGGATTAACTAGGTCTCTTCTTAAATATCGATATACAGCCTTAAAACAATCGCCATGTGATTTCTCATAGTTCTTAGCAAATCGTTTAACTCTAGGTGCATTGTTAAACTGAATAAAATGGCTGACCTCATGACTAACACTCATTAGATATGCATGGTCTAGGTTAAGGCATCGTCTGCCCCCTATCTGAGGATCTTTGTTAAAGTTGTCATATTCTTTATGAAAACGATCTTCATTTACATGCTGATAATAACTTAGGTTAATCTGAATTGCTGTAACTCTTGTTCCAAAGTGATGAACGTAAGTTGCATTAGATGATTTGTTTACAACTCTTGTTAATTTAACAGCCTTATCAACGTCTGCTGTAGTAATATTCAATTCGTATTCTTTTTTCTTTAGGTGGTTCATACATTTACGAACCATTTTCTTAATTGTATTACTGTGTGCAGTAATTTCTTTTTTAGAATAATTATGTTTTTGCATTAGGTACTCCGGTTAATTAACTGTTTCGACCTTTTGGTCTCATCAGATCAAGCACACACTTGATGACAGTTGAGGGCAGTTATTACTGCCCCCATTTATTATGTGATAGGTGTAAGCTGTGATTGTTTCCAAGTTTGCCATCTCTTTTTTATTCGAGGCTGAACATGATTTACAATCTCGTCATATTCTTCTCTAAGTTTTCTGACGTTAAAAACTGTTGTGCTTTCTGATGCCAAGATTTGCTGTGATATTTCTCTGCATCTCTCGTCTAACAAAACAGAATAATCTATTAAGTAAGCATTGCTGATCTCATAAGGATCTTTTCTTGATCCCATGCACTCGCCCATGTGAAAGCTGTATCCTTTAGTGTATCCATGAGATGCTAGTTTACCGGTAGATCTATTAACTTTTTGAACAGATCCACAAATCTGACATGTACCTAAATGAGTGGCTTGTTTCTCAGTAGGTTGATATTCTTTTTTCTCAGCTACTTTCTTAACAACCTCAAAAGATTTTAAATAATTCCTATCCATCGCTAACAGCAAAACAATCTGAGGATTAATTCCAAATGCTTGGAATATATCAACATGTTTAGGTTTTACTTGGTGCAAATTAGATGGCACATCCCAATAATTAAAACCTTTAGATTTACCTAGATGATAATTTTTATTCTCACTAACAAATTTTTCATAGGCTCTGCTTACAGTTTCAAGAGCATCTTTCATTGCTGATTTAGTGTAGAAACATTTGTCTGTTTCTAGCTGTGTTTTGATTTCAGATACTTGGTTTTTATAATCGATATATGTTTTCAATATAGTCTCCATTAGTTGATTATTTATTAATACGTTTGAGATATGATTTTTTCTGAACACAACCTCTATTGGGAAACTTGTTTAAAGCTACTAGCCCATATCGCTATCCTCATCAGATTGAATTGTGGGGGCTGTATCACTCTTGCCTTTCTAGGTACTCACAACCTACATTCTTTCAGTTGCTTTCCTTAATGCCTAGTTTCCCATGTAGGTCAGAAAGGGATGTTTGTTCTACAGTTCAAACAAGTTGCCAAATAGGGGCTGTGGTCTTGGTGGGATATTTTAAAAAAATACCCTCCTATTCCATATCAGATAGGAGCATAGCTGTCAAAGCCTAAGTTGATATTATTTACTATTATTTACTATTATTTACTATTTATAGCTGTAACTCAAGGTGGACAACAAAAACTCTCAAACTGAATTATATAATAGATTATACTTATATGTACTAACATGTACTGTATGCCTCTTAAATCGCCACTAATCGCATATGTCTTTTATGGATGTATCAGATTTAAACATGTGAAAGTCCGGATATAGATCTAGGACTAATGGCATGTTATTTTCTAGGTAGTCCTCAATAGCACAATTAGCTTTCCATTTAAGATTTTCCATTAATTGATTAATATCTTTTTCTTCACATATTTCTTGATTGATCATAAATCTAAAACGATCAGCATTTATTCTGAAATTAATATTAATGTTAGCATCAAGATACAGTCTGTTATTTGCTAGGTCGATATTGTTTTGGTTTTTAATTTTTTTTTGTTTTTGCATTAAGCACTCCAAAGTTGGTTATTTTTTTCTTACATATGTAGTAAGATTGGGAGACATATTTTCTTGGAAAAAAATTAAATTAATTTCCAAACCTACAAATAAAGATAATAAAATGTTACTATTGGTAATTATGCAGGTCTTATTAAGACGATGTGAAAACTTTACATAAACTTTTGAGGATTAAAAATGACAGATAAAAAAGATGATAAACCTAATTTAAAATTGGTTAGTGATAACGACAGCCGGAACAACAAGAGTAAAAAATCTAAAGTTATTGGTGGAGATCTGACAGAGCAAATGCGAGGTTTTTGTTTTGACGTAGTGGGAAAGAATGGCGAGAAAGGTCTTAGTTTGATAGAGGCATATCGTAACAATTATAATGTTAGTAAAGATATTAAACCAAACACTCTTAGAATGTTGGCAAGTAGATTAAGAGCAAAGGATAACATTAGGATATTTATAGATCACTTATTAGAGCAGAAAATGTCATTACATCGCATGAATGAGGTCAAACGAACTGATGTTATATTAGAGAAGATCGAGAAGATGGCAGACGATATAAACGTAACTGATGCAGTCAGATTAAAAGGTTTAGAATTATTAGGAAAGCATCATGGATTATTTACTGACGTTTTAAAGGTGGATGATAAAAGAGATAGAACAGCAAGTGAAATAGAAACAGATCTACTTACGAAATTAAATAGTATTATCTCCAAGTAAAAACATTGCATAAAGTTTTACAGCTAGTTACGAACTGCATTTAAATTACAGCTAGATGCGATAACACCTTTTTTATTTTTAGTTGATACGTTTACCCCACCTACCCACTACTACCCCTAGTATAGTATGGCCGGTCACACGCCCTGCATTGAGTTTTGCACACTAAAATACTAAATTTTCACAAGGGGGTACCCTATTTTTTTACAAAATAGTGTAAAATAATGCCTATCTATATTTAAATTAAAATAATTTAAAAAATATGATTCTTAGCTATTGCAAATTATATAAAAATAGTATATTAAATTTTACATATATATTATTATTATATATCTATATATGCATAAGATATTTATATATGTAATATATATTTATATATGTAATATACATTTATATATGGAAAAAGTTTATATATTGGGAAGGAACCTTAGTGTCAGACAATATTATAAACCTAAGTGATTATAAGAATTCTCAAACAATTTATGATGAAGAAGAGATCTGTGATCTTGAGGATGTTATAGTTATTGGGTGGCAAGTAAACGATGATGGTGACAAATGTCTTCATATAAGTTCTTCGGTTGATACACCGCAATCTTTATGGATGATTGATTTGGCACAGAGAATAGTAGAAAGCAGGCCTCCTGAGTACAGGAACGAGAATGAATGATCTAACATCTATTTTAAAGAATAATGTTAAGAGCATTGAGAAACTTCCTCCAG
>Ga0209232_1001857_pt1 | contig 10991 bp, 13 predicted proteins | sample ETNvirenome_2_60_FD_184066 | JGI IMG/M metagenome (GOLD analysis project Ga0209232, IMG submission 184066) | Marine viral communities from the Pacific Ocean - ETNP_2_60 (SPAdes) (version 2) | ecosystem: Environmental > Aquatic > Marine > Oceanic | place: Pacific Ocean | collected 2013-06-22
TTTAAATAAATCAACTACAGCTTACAGTACATCAAACGAAATTTCTAACACATCAGGTTCAGCTTATTCTGCAAAAGGAAAAGCACTTACAAGTGTAACACCCGCATTATCAACTGATACTGCTGTTTGTGATTTTGCTGATATTTCTTGGACATCAGCTTCTTTTACAGCTAACGGTTGTTTAATTTTTAATGATTCAGCAACAGGCGATCCTGCAGTTTGTGCAATCGCATTTGGTTCAGACAAAACTGTAACAAGCGGAACTTTTACAATTCAATTTCCAACAGCTGACGCATCTAACGCAATAATTCGGATAGCATAAGGAGGAAATCCTTATGGCCAATTCTTGGAATGAATCCGGCACAACCTGGGGAACAAATCGTTGGGGAACAACTGACGCAATAACTTCTGGTTGGGGTGCTGATGCCTGGGGAACAGGTGGTTCATGGGGCCAAGCTACTGACGAAGTAGTTTCTTTAACAGGTTTATCATTAACATCATCAATAGGAGTTCCTATAGCAGGAGCTTTACAAGGTTGGGGCAGAGTTCAATGGGGTGAAGAGCCGTGGGGAGAAAGTGATAACCCCGTTGTTTCGCTCACAGGTTTTGGATTAACTTCTAGTTTAGGTTCACCTACAATTACAACAGAAATAAATACCGGTTGGGGTTCAGATACTTGGGGCACAGAAAACTGGGGAGCTTCAGGATTAGTTGTATCTCTTACTGGTGTTGAAGCAACTACAGGTATTGGAGAAGATGTAAGTTGGGGTAAACAAACTTGGGGATCTGCAACAACTGGTTGGGGTGGTGAATATTACTTAGAAGTTGCCGATGTAATGGGATTAACAGGTATAGGTGCAACATCATCTGTTGGTGCACCAACAGCTATTTCAGATGTTACATTAACTCCAACAGGACAAAGTGCAACTTCTGCAGTGGGATCTTTAGATCCTTCAGACCAAGTAATGGGTTTAACTGGATTAAGTTCAACTTCTTCTGTAGGTGCAATCACACCAGCAGATGTAATGGGGTTAACTGGTTTATCAGCAACAGTATCATTAGGTACAATAGAAACTTCTACAAACCCTATTGTTGATCTAACGGGTCTTTCTATGACTTCTGCAACAGGAACAATAGATCCTGCAGATCAAGTTATGGGATTAACTGGATTAAGTTCAACTTCTTCTGTAGGATCTTTAGCACCCGCAGATGTTATGGGATTGACAGGAGTTTCTGCAACTGCTAGTGTAGGTAATGTAGCGCCTTTAGGGTATGAGTCAATAACCGGTAATCAAAGCGCAGGATATAGCTCAGTTACAGCAACTCAAACTGCAAATTATACTGCAGTAAATGATTGACAATGAGTATAAAACAAATTAAAAAAAGATATTAATTAGGAGTACAAAATTATGGCATCAACTTATACGGTTCTAGGTGTAGAATTAATGGCAACTGGTGAAAACGCCGGTACATGGGGAACAAAAACTAACACCAACTTAAATATAATCGAACAAATTTCTGGTGGTTTTACACAACAAGCAGTTTCAGATTCTGGCGATACAGATCTTTCTGTATCTGATGGATCAACTGGTGCAACTCTTGCGCACAGAATGATTGAATTTACAGGATCATTAAGTGCTGGAAGAAATGTTACTATACCTAAAGATGTTCAAACATTTTATTTTTTAAAAAATTCTACAAGTGGTTCTCAAGTTGTAACTTTTAAATATGTTTCTGGAAGTGGAAGCAGTGTAGCAGTAGCTAATGGAGCAACTGTTATAGTATTCGCTTCTGCAAACGATGGTACAAACCCTGATATTATTAACATGGGTTTTGGTACAGGTGATGTAACTCTTACTGGAACACAAACTTTAACAAACAAAACTTTAACTAGTCCTGCAATAGGAACAAAAATTTCAGACACAAATGGAAATGAATTAATTAATCTTACTGCAACAAGTTCAGCTGTTAATGAAATTACATTAGCAAATGCTGCTACAGGTAATGCACCTAGTATTACGGCTTCTGGTGAAACTAACGTAAGTCTTAATCTTGTTCCAAAAGGAACAGGTGTTTTACAAGGAAACGGTTCTGCTTTAAAAATTGCTGGTAAAGAAACTATATGGGTTCCAGCAGCAGCTATGTATGGACCAACTACTAACCCTGCAGATGCAGCGCAAGTAGAAACAACAGCTATAAGACCAGATTTAAAAGTATTTGATTTTGATGCAAGTACAAAACAATACACACAATTTACAATAGCCATGCCTAAGTCATGGAACGAAGGAACTTTAACTTATCAAGTTTATTGGTCTCCAAGTACAACTAACACAGGTAATGCCATATTTGGTTTACAAGGTGTTGCGTGTGCCGATGGTGATACTATTGATGTTGCATATGGAACAGCAATAGAAGTTACAGACGCAGGTATAGGAACAGTTGAAGACCAACAAGTTACATCTGAAAGTAGTGCAATGACAGTTGCGGGTTCACCTGCAGCAGGCGAACAAACTTACTTTCAATTATACAGAGACGCAGCAGACGGTAGTGATACATTTACCGGTGAATGTAGAGTTCTAGGTATCAAATTATTCTTCACTACTGACGCGGCTAACGACGCATAGGAGAATTAGAATATGTCTTTTGGATATCAAGTTTTAGGATTTGGATCAGGTGGAGTTACACCTGTCTATGTCGCAGCAAGTGGTGGTACTGAATCTACTTCTGGAAATTTTAAAATACATACATTTACTGGCCCCGGTACTTTTACCGTTAATGAAGGTGGAAACCAAGGTGGCGTTGAATATTTAATAGTTGGTGGCGGTGGCTCTGGCGGAAAAAGACACGGAGGCGGCGGAGGTGCTGGAGGATTTAGACAATCTCCTGGAGCACTTGGCGGTTATACAGCTTCTCCTTTAGGAGCAACTCCTGCTGCAGCTATAGAAGTTACAGCACAAGGTTATCCAATATCAGTTGGAAGTGGTGCCGGACCTAATGGTTCTCAATCAAGTTTTACTTCAGGAAGTTCAACAACTGCATTTAGTCTTACTAGCGCAGGCGGTGGCGGAGGTTTAGGTCACCATTCACCTGGTCCAGCTGGATCAGGAGGTTCAGGAGCTGGCGGAGGTTTAGGTGCTGGTCCACAAGGATCAGGAAACACTCCCCCTACAAATCCACCTCAAGGAAATGATGGCGGTCCCGGAGGAATTATGGGCGGCGGAGGCGGCGGAGCTGCTGAAGCTGGAAGTACCGATGGATCTGGTTTAGGCGGAGACGGATATGATGCAGGAATTAATCCTGCAGCTGGAGACTCAGGTTTCTTTTCTGGCGGCGGAGGAGGTGGAAACTTTCCCGATGGTTCTACTGCAGGAACTGGTGGCGACGGCGGTGGTGCTAATGGTAATGCTGGCGCAAGTACACCAGGCGGCGCAGGTGATGCTAATACTGGCGGCGGAGGAGGCGGCTCTGGCGGCGGAGGAAGCCCGAATAACGAAGGAAACGGCGGTGCAGGTGGTTCTGGAGTTGTAATCATAAGGTATAGATATCAATAATTATGGCACACTTTGCAAAAATAAATGATGACAATGAAGTTCTAAGCGTTTTAACTTTAGATAATAAAGATATGCTTAATGCAGAGAACGTAGAAGATGAATCAGTAGGACAACAATATTTAGAAACACATAATAATTGGCCCGCTAATAAATGGATTCAATGTTCATATAATACAGCAAACAACACACACCTTTTAGGCGGAACACCTTTTAGAGGAAATATGGCAAGCATAGGTGATACGTGGGATTCGGTTAATCAAATTTTTTGGCAACCACAACCTTTTCCAAGTTGGGTAAAAAATTTAACAACTGCAAGGTGGGATTCTCCAATTGGAGATCCTAGAGATTTAACAGAAGCAGAAGTTAATGATCCAGTAAATGTAAATACGTTTTCTTGGAATGAAGAAAATCAATCTTGGGATTTAAAAAGTTTTCCTAGAGATTCCTAAATAAAGACCCCTTTAACTATTGACATTCTAAAAATATAATTTAGATTATATTTAGTAAACATATTAGTAATATGCACAAGAAAGTATTATCAGAAATAAATTTATATAGCGGTAAGATTAACATGCCAAATGGTTTTGAAATTAATCGTGAAGCGCTTGGTAAAGAAATTTTATTTAATGAGGTTTATAAAAAACCTTTAGTTGCTCCTATAAGAGAGATAGATAAAATATATACATATCAAAGAGAGTATATGTATCTAAGATACAAGTTTACTTTAATAAATGTAAATTCTTGGGGTTGTGTAATACCACCAAGACAACACTTTGATAATTATCTACATCTAGATGAAACAAATTTAAAAAATGAACCTGATTTTATGGGTATATATGGGGTTCATGTGAACGATGATTCATTACAAATTGTTTTAGAATACGACAGTAATCGAAGAAAATGTAATAAAGAAAAAATTATTTTAAAAAATAATGAATTTATTATTTTTCCTTCTACTTTAAGATGTTCAATTTTAGAAAATACTTCTGCTGAATCTAACATTATATTAAATACAACTTATGAGTACGTATAAATATTACTATTGGAAATTTGACGCTGCTTTATCTCACAAATTTTGTGATGAAGTAATTCAATATGGTTTACAAAAACATGACTTAACAGGTAAGACAGGCAATGATCCAAGAATTACTAAGAAATTAAAAAAAGAAAGAAATTCAAATATTGTTTGGATGGACGATAGATGGATATACAAAGAAATACAACCTTTTATACATGAAGCAAATAGAAGAGCGGGTTGGAATCTTCAGTGGGACCATTCTGAATCTTGTCAATTTACAAAATATAACAAGGGACAATTTTATGATTGGCATTGTGATAGTTTTCCAGAACCATATAATAAACCCAATACACTACAGCATGGAAAGATTAGAAAGTTGTCTGTAACCTGTGCTTTAAGTGATCCTTCTGAGTATGAAGGTGGTGAAATAGAATTTGATTTTAGAGATTATAACCCTACTCAAAGAAAAAAATATCCTGTTAAGTCTCCACATAAGGGAGCTTTAAAAGGTTCTATAATAGTTTTTCCTTCTTTTGTATGGCACCGAGTACGTCCGGTTCAAAAAGGGACACGATATAGTTTGGTTATATGGAATTTAGGATACCCGTTAAGATGAAAAATATTACTATAGTAGGGGGAGGATCAGCTGGATGGATGACAGCGGCAACTTTAATAAAATTTTTTCCTAAGAAAAAAATTTCTTTAATAGAAAGTCCAGATATTGCTACAGTTGGCGTGGGAGAAAGTACGTTAGAATATATATACAGGTGGTGTGCTTTACTTGAAATAAATGAAAAAGAATTTTTAAAACATACAGATGGTAATTATAAACTAAGTATTAAGTTTACAGATTTTTATAAAAAAGGAGAATCTTTTCATTATCCTTTTGGTGAGCCAGTGTTAATGGAAAACTCTTCTGGTTTAAATGACTGGTGGTTTAAAAAAATGGTAAAACCAAAAACCCCTTATTCTGATTATGCAGAATCTTTTTTTCCTCAAATGTTGCATGTCAATAAAAACACTTTTTCACCAGACCTACCAAGAGCATATCATTTTGATGCTACTAAATTTGGTATATGGTTAAGAGATAATTATTGTATTCCAAGAGGAGTAAAACATATTAAAGAAAATATTAATACTATTGAACAAGATAAGAATGGTATTAAGTCATTAAATAAAAAACATAAAGCAGATCTTTTTATAGATTGTACAGGCTTTAGGTCTCTTTTATTAGGTAAAACATTAAAGGAAGAATTTATAAGTTATAATGATTTATTACCTAATGATTCAGCATGGGCAACCAAAATACCTTACAAAAACAAACCAAAGGAATTAGTAGCTTATACTAATTGTACGGCTATTGAAAATGGATGGGTTTGGAACATACCCCTATGGAGTAGGATTGGAACTGGTTATGTTTATTCATCTAAATTTATAGATGATGACGGTGCTTTAAAACAATTTCAAAAACATTTAAAAACAAAAGAATTAGATTTTAAAAAAATAAAAATGAGGGTGGGTATTCATAAACGTTTATGGGTAAAAAACGTTTGCGCTATAGGACTGTCTGCAGGATTTATAGAACCTTTAGAAAGTAATGGTTTGTTTTCTGTCCACGAATTTTTAATTAATTTAGTAAGAAATCTGCAACGAGGTCAAGTATCTCAATTTGATAAAGATAATTTTACATATTATTGTAGACAAATTTTTAGAAACTTTTCAGAGTTTGTTGCATTACATTATGCACTCTCTCATAGAAACGATACACCTTATTGGAAGCATAATTTAAATAAACAGTGGAGTTCAGAGTTAATAGACAGAATCCCTTCTCTTACAGATGGTATTGGTAGAGCAGTTGTTGAAAGAGCTTTTGAATATAGACATCCTTTAGGGGGAGGACTTCATTGTATTGCAGCGGGTATGCATTGGGCTCCAACCGATATGATAAGTTTGTTAAAACAAAATAATAAAGAATTTGTAGACCCACATATTAAACAGATAGCACTAAACTTAGACGAGAGAAAAAAAATATGGGAAAATAATTTTATAAATGTTTCTAGTCTATATAATTACTTACGGGAGAATATTCATAATGAAAATAATTGATAATTTTTTACCTAGAGAAGATCATTTAAAAATACTAAATTGTTTAGAAGATTCACATTTCCCATGGTTTTTTAATAAAGAAAAAGATTCTCCGGAAAAAGCTCATTTAATTACTCAGTTTCAATTTGTGCATAGTTTTTTTAGGGGCACAGAAAAATCTATTTTTTATCCTCACATCGTACCAATTCTATCTTTACTTAAACCTAGGATTTTAATACGAGCTAAAGCAAATTTAAATCCTTACTCACAAAAATTAGTTGAAGGGGAATTTCATAAAGATCATAGTATCAAACAAGTTACTGTAGCAATTTATTATGTTAACTCTAATGATGGATATACTGTAATTAAAACAAAGAACAAATTAGAAAAAGTTGATTCAATAGCAAATCGATTAGTGGTTTTTAGTTCATCTCTTTCACATAAAGGAACAAATTCTACTAATTGTAAAAATAGAATGGTTATAAACTTTAATTATATAAAATGAAAAACAAATTAGAAGATTATATTTTAACTATTCCAAATGTTTTAACTGATACTCTTTGTAAAAAAGTTATTAAAGAATTAAAGAAAGCTGACTGGGGCGATGGAAACTACTATACGAGAAGAAAAGACTGGAATAAAAAGTCTGGGTGTCCGAGCGGCACTTTTGATACCCTTCCATCTGATCAAGATATTAAGGATGGAATATGGAAAGCTATTCATAAATATGTAATAGAAGAACTTAAATTCCATTGGTTTGCACATTGGGATGGTTTTAGCGCTTTAAAGTTTCATCGTTATAGGAAGAATCAGTTTGCAGAAAAACATTGTGATCAATATGCACAGATATTTAAAAAAGGAATACCGATATTATCTATAATTGGTAGCTTAAATAATAATTATGAAGGGGGAGAATTAATATTTTTTAAAGATAAAGAATATAAACTCAAAGCTGGAGAAATTTTAATGTTTCCATCTAATTTTTTATACCCACATAAAGTAATGCCAGTAAAAAAAGGAGCTAGATATACCTATGTATCTTGGGTATATTAATAAATTATGAAAGAAATAAAAAATTTTTTACCAAAAAAAGAAGCTGATAATATTGAACAGATCTTTACATCAAATACTTTTCCTTGGTTTATCACTAGAGGAATAGTTAAAAAAGCAGATAACGACTATCAGTTTAATCATATATTCTTTCGTAGTTCTGAGCTTAACTCTAGTTTCTGTAATGTACTACAACCTATTTTAGATATATTAAATCCTACTTCTTTAGTAAGGATTAAAGCAAATTTAGTACCTAGAGATAGTAAAATTACAGAACATGAAATGCATGCTGATGTAGAACCAGAAGTAAAAAACTGTAAGGTAGCAATTTATTATGTAAACACAAATAATGGATATACTTTATTTAAAAAAAATAAAAAAATAAAATCAGAAAAAAATAAATTAATTATATTTGATGGTAATACTGAACATGCATCAACAACCTGTACAAATAAAGACTATAGAATTGTACTTAATTTTAATTATTTCGAATAAGGAATGGACAAATGAAAATAATAAAAAACTTTGTAAACAAAACATATCATAGCGAAATTCATGATCTTTTAAACGGAATTAGCTTTCCATGGTATTACAATCATGATATTAGTTATGGAAACAAAAAAGATAATTCTTTATATAGTTTTGGATTTTCTCATGTTTTTTTAGATGAATCTGGTTTTAGAAAAAGTTTGGAGACTTCATTTATACAACCACTTTTATTTAATATAATGGACGCTATTAATTGTTATACAATTATTAGAGCGAGAGCAGACATGACAATGGCTTCTCCAAATAATTACCAGCATCCTCCACATGTTGATTTTGTTTATAAAAATATAAGTACTATTTTTTATGTTAATGATTCTGATGGAGATACAATCTTATATAAAAATAAAAAAGTATTTAAAAAAATAACGCCAGTAAAGAATTCGCTTTTAATTTTTGATGGAGATATTCTACATACAGGATGTTCTCCTACAAAATATAAAAATAGAATATTGATCAACTCAAACTATAGGAGAGAAAAATGAGTTTTAAAAAAAATAAGTATTGTATTATTAAAAATGCCGTCGATAAAGATTTAGCTATGTTTCTATATAACTATTTTCACATGAAAAAAAAGGTTTATGACACATGCAGGCAAGCAAGATATATTTCCCCATTTGAAACTATGTTTGGTTTCTATGAACAACCAGGCACACCAGGAGCAATTGTACCTCACACTTATTGTTCTTATGCTGATATAGCTTTAGAAACATTATTAGAAAAACTTAAACCAATAGTAGAAAAAACTACGGGATTAAAAGTTCAACCAGCTTATAGTTTTGCTAGACTTTATAAAAACGGGGATGTTTTACCTCGACACAAAGATAGATTTAGTTGTGAAATTTCTACTACTATTTATTTAGGTGGGGATGAATGGCCTATTTATCTTGATCCTAAAAATGATAAGATTGAAAAAAGCATTATAAATTATAAATCTCAAGGTAATAAAGGAGTAAAAGTTGATTTAAAAGCTGGAGATATGTTAATTTATAGAGGATGTGAATTAGAACATTGGCGTGAAAAGTTTACCAAAAATAATTGTTTTCAAGCTTTTCTACATTATAACAATGTTAAAACAAAAGGTTCTGCAGATAATATGTATGACAAAAGACTTCATTTAGGACTACCAAATTACTTTGTTAAAAACTCAAAGCTACCTTTTAATATTTCAAAAATAATAAAATAAATGAATAGAAAGTGTTCTTCTTGCTCTACGTGTTGTGAGGGATGGGTGCATGGGGATGCACATGGACATCACTTTTTTCCAGGAAGACCTTGTCATTTTATGAAACAAACTGTTAAGGGAGGTTGTAGTATATATAAAGATCGTCCTAAGGACCCATGTAAACTTTTTAAATGTGGTTGGCTACAAGATCCACACCTTTTCCCTGAATGGTTAAAACCAGAATTATCCAAGGTTATAGTTGTAAAAGAATCTAAAGAAGGACATAATTATTATGTATTTAAAAATGCTGGACAAGAGTTATCACCCAAATTGCTAGAGTGGATTATAATGTTTTCTTTAAATAACAAAAAAAATATTGTATATTACATAGAAGGGCATCTCAGAAAACTAGGAAATGTAGCTTTCTGCAAACTAGATATCCATTGATATAATTAAAAAACTCGATATAGTCTGTTATTATGCTACAAAAGTTAGGGTTTTTACCAGGTTTTAATAAGCAAGTTACATCTACCGGCGCTGAGTCGCAGTGGACTGGCGGGGAGAATGTGCGTTTTAGATATGGTACACCAGAAAAAATAGGTGGTTGGTCTCAATTAGGAGATAGTAAATTAACCGGTGCAGCTAGAGGTTTGCATCACATGGTTAATAAAGAAGGTATTAAGTACGCAGCCATAGGAACAAATAGAATTTTATACGTATATTCTGGAGGAGTTTATTATGATATACACCCTTTAGTTAATCCATCAGGCACAGCTATTACTAGTGCATTTAGCACAACTAACGGACAATCAACTGTTACTCTTACATTTTCTAGCGCGCATAATTTTAAAGTAGGTGACATTATATTATTTAGTGATGCGTCTACATTTACTGCTATTACAGGTTCTAATTTTTCTTCTACAACTTTTTGTGATAAAAAATTTATGATTACTGCTGTGCCTTCAACTACGACTTTAGAAATAAATGCTGGTGCTACTGAAACAGGAGGAGGAGCAACTACATCTGGAGGTATAACTTTTTTTCAATACTATCATGTTGGTCCAGCTGAACAGGTTGGAGTCTTTGGTTATGGTATATCACAGTGGGGTGGTACAGTTACAAATCCACAAACAACAACTTTAAACGGAGCATTAAACGCTGACTCTGCTGGAACTGGTGGATCAGGAACTACAATCAATGTAGCAAGCACAACTGGATTTCCAAGTACAGGAACAAATTTTATACAAGTAGATAATGAAGAAATATCTTACACAGGAATTACAGCTACAAGTTTTACTGGAATTACTAGAAACGTTAGAGGAACAGCCAACGCTTCTCACAGTAATGGTGCAACCGTTACTAACTTTAGTGCTTACTCAGCCTGGGGCCAAGCAGCATCGACCACGGATAAAGTGGCAGAACCTGGTATGTGGGCATTAGATAATTTAGGAAGCACACTTATTGCTTTAATATTTAACGGTGAATGTTTTGAATGGAATGCAGATGCATCTAATGCAACAGCAACTAGAGCAACTATTATATCTGGTGCACCGACCGCATCTAGAGATATGTTAGT
>Ga0209232_1001858_pt1 | contig 10991 bp, 12 predicted proteins | sample ETNvirenome_2_60_FD_184066 | JGI IMG/M metagenome (GOLD analysis project Ga0209232, IMG submission 184066) | Marine viral communities from the Pacific Ocean - ETNP_2_60 (SPAdes) (version 2) | ecosystem: Environmental > Aquatic > Marine > Oceanic | place: Pacific Ocean | collected 2013-06-22
AGTTTTGTCATTCTTAAGACAGTCTGTTAAGTGAGTCAACAAGACACTAACGTTTCTTGTTGCAGTCTCAGTAGCAAGTTCAACATCAGACTTAGTTCTACTTTGAACCTCGACTACATCCGACTCTGAAACACCGTGTCTAGGGTCTTCAATGTCTGAAACGTAAGCTTGTGTTGGTAGAGTCTCAGAAACATATCTGCATTCATACTTACTCGCTATCTCCTCTTTTGTGGGATAGTCTTCAGCATCAAACAAGTCTTTCAACTCTTCCTTTGCACTTTCAACAATAACATCCCAAGAATCGACAACTTGTTTAACAAGCCTTTCCCTCTTGTCTGCATACTCATTGAACCTAGCCTTGAAAGAATCTGCCAACTCCGTAGGTAAAAGATGTTTCCCTTTGTAGTCATAGGGCACACAAAAACCGGTGCACCCTTGACCGACAGAATAGAAACAATGATTCCTAATCTGCTTGTCTACGGTCTCTATCCTACCGAAAACATCCTCATTGAGAGCAACTAATTTCTTAGACGTACTCAACACCTTAGAATTGACACCGTACTGACTAGCGACAGCATCACGTAAAGCCTTGTCAACTTTACGTGGATTCCATTTCTTGATTATTGGGCTAACCAAGATAGCCTTTTCATTTAATAACATATCTACTCCTTACATTATGTGTTGATACTTGTTAAGAAAATCAACGTAGGTCTTAGTTTTCGTTAACTTAGGGCTTCTAGTGATTGCATCCTTGACACAAAGAACCGCAAACTCGTTGCTCATTTCCTCTCTAGTCATGTAGGTAATGATTGCATCAAAGTTATTAGCATCTGCCCTTGAAGCCAATGCACCGGTTAAAGCGTACAAAACAGAAGGGTCTTCTGAGACTTCGTAAGTCTCAGGATTTTTGATAATCTCTGAAACATCCGGAAGACTGTTGACCATTCCCATGAATGCACAAAACTCAACCGCAACTGACTCGCCAACCGTACCACCAATAAGTGATTGGTCTTGAGCGTTAACGACCATACCGTTACTGTCTGCCTTGACAATATCCGAAACAGACTCCCACGATCTAGGACTAGCCCAAGCAACCGAGTCTTTGTTGAAGTCAAATAACAACTCCGGTCTGTATCTGATAAAGGCGATAACGTTAGGGTCTATGTTGCCTTCAGACTGACCCCAACTAACCCAATCATTAACATCAGCTTCTAGTGATAAGTGTACGAACCTGTTAGCAAGTGCACCGTTGATTTTGTTAGCACCTACTCTGTCCGATACTCTGTTACCGGCGGCAAGAATGATTGTTGAATCAGGTAACTTGTACTCGCCAATCTGCCTGTCTCTGATCAACTGAAACAAAGCATTCTGAACACTAGGACTACCATGTGGTAATTCGTCCAAGAACAAGATTGATTGCTTGTCGTTTTCCTGTGGCAAGAACACCGGAGGATTCCATTTAGTGACACCGTTCTCAACACTAGGTACACCTCTCAGGTCTACAGGGTCTAACAAAGAAACTCTGACATCAACTAAATTGTAGTCTAGCTTCTCCGCTACCTTCGCTATAATCTCTGACTTACCGATTCCGGAAGCCCCCCAAATGAACGTTGGTTTCTGTAAAGATATCAACGTTTCTAGTTTACCTTTTAGTTCTGAAGGTTTGATATATGTTTGCATAATTGCTCTCCTATATTGAAACAAATATTGAACGTTCAATATACAAACGTCCAACAACTAGACAGAACCCTTTCGGGCTAGACTATGAATCTATTTAATCTGTTTCGCTAGAATCTCACTAGCACATCAGTAGTTTTTTTTGTTCCTCCTCTTTAAATTCAACCCATGCCTTAAATACATAGACAGCTTCCTTCCGGCTGAGATCATAATTTTCCTCAAGCCATTTGGGAGCACCGTACATATTCATAATTCCGGAAACTCTTAAAGCTTCCAACTCTTCAAAAAAGAGTTCCATATCATCAAATAAATGTTCAAACTCTGCCATGATTAACTCCCTTCACTCACAAGAGTAGTAAACTCAGTATAGTAATAAGCGAGTTTTTTATATCCGCCTTCAACTTCTATTGATTTTCCCCGTGATACTTGCCAACGACCTTTAGCCTTATTGTTAGCATCATGCGAAACAAACTTATATAAATATTCGTGGTACAAGGGGTCTGCATCATCAACAAATTGGTATTCGCTGTTATAGAATCTAGGCTTATTGCCATAATATCTAATATCAGAAATATCTTTTTCTAGACTGCTGAAGTCTCCACCCATTATTAATTCCTGTATCTTATTTTCAGAAACATAATTATCAACGAGCATTTTACCAACACCCGATAGATAACCGTCAAAGTGACAATAAACAGATTCAACTTCTCCGTTTTCTTTTTGGTACCCTATTAAACATCTTGTAGACATTACTTAACCTCCTCATTAAATAATTTTGTTATAAGCCCTCCGGAAACATAATCCGGTAATAATTTTTCTAAATCATCCCTTGTTACGTTTTCCAAACAGGCGACTCTTTTTGCAAAAGGCTCCATAGTTATATTGCCTTTCATTCTCTCTGCAATAACTTTTCCGCTAATCTTCACCTCCTTATTAATGGCATCAAAGAATGCCATTGTTCTTTTATGATCTTCTGCCGACTGTGCGACAGCATCAATCAACAACTCTGTATTTATTGGTCTTAAATCTTTCACTTTAGCGTTGACAAAATAACTGTCCGGTCTAGTGTCATATTTGTTTATTGGATTACCTTGAAGCAAATCTACCATTTTGTTATAGGTAGCAATCTCTGCTCTGCATCTGTCAACTTCAACTTGTCTGACAACCGAACCGTCTACAGCAAACAAAGCATCTTTAAATCTATTCTCAAGGATTTTTCCGTATTCAAAAATTCTTGAAACAACTACTTTCTCTTTTTTCATATTGACTATCTCCTAAATAATTAATTGAAGCACTTCGCTTCTTTGTGGGTACTCGTTGAAATACCCACAAAGAAACGGACTCGTAATGAATCCGTCTTCTCTCTCGCTACCTTCGCAGTAACTTGCCCCTCGATTACTCAACCTATCGATCATATTTCCGACTGTTCAATCAGAACCGTATCACGTCACACCGAACCGTGACTGCCAACTAATGTTGGCTATTGTGTCTCTCTTCATATACTAAGCTTTCCGTATAACCGAATCAGCGTTTCATCTGCTGACCTAAAATGTATGTCTCGTATTTTAATTGCTCCGGTAGTTCTGAATGTTTCGTTCTTTCCTACGCTCTATATCCTCGACTAAGATATGTAAGCCACTTGTCTGAAGTTCCCTTCTTTAACGTGGGTGGCGATACTTGTCCCACGCTACCTTGTCTTTCGGACTCTAGGCTTTGAAGCCTGTCAGTTAGGTAGTGAACCGGCAAGAAGGATGCTAACTCTTCCTCGTTATGCCCCTTTGGGGCAATCAGTTCTCGCTGACAAAGAGAATATTAGCAAAACGTGTGACATTGTGCAACCCCTAATGACAAAGAATATTTTGTGAACGTTGCCTGTCTGTTCATGCCGGTGTATTGAAACTGTCCGTAGGACAGCTACAATTTGTTACATGAGCAAAGACAAAGTAAAAGAGATACATCCACTCACAGGCAAACAAGAAAGGTTTATAGCGGAGTTGCTAAAAGGCAACTCAGCAAGTGATGCGTATAGAACAGCGTACAATGCCAAAGGAATGAAGGATAGTGCTATTCATGTTGAAGCTAGTAAGCTAAAAGCAAACCCTAAGATCGCACAAAGGTTAAAGCAAGGATATAAGCGAAAGGAGGAGTATGCACAGGCTAGCGCACTCTCTCTAAGACACCTCGTATTGGAACAGCTACAGAAGGAAGCATTGAATCCCACGAATAATGAGTCATCACGAATAAGGGCACTTGAATTGTTAGGCAAGACTTCAGACGTTGGACTATTCGTTGAGAGGATAGAGACAACTACCAAAGACAGGACACCGGAAGAAGTAGCCAATGAGATAGAGACCAAGCTAGAAGAAATACTATCCCTCTCCGTGCCACATTCTGAATAGTACCTACACAGCGAACAAATATTGAACGTTCAATACTTAATTGCCACATATCCATAACGACTATTTCTTTATTTCCTAGAGTACCGACTGATCAATTTTTATACAATGCCTCTGAAATACTATCATATAAGGGTTTCAGAGCGACCCCTACCCCTCCCGACCCCCCTGTTTTTGTTTTTTTGCGACAGGCTCACGTATACACTAATTTGCTCAAATAATTTCAAATATTTTCAAGATACCCCCCCCTTCTTTTTTTTTGCCCTCTTGCTTTTTTACTATTAATATTCGTATAATGTATGGGAAACGTTCAAGGTACCGGAGAATAGGGGTATATATGTATAATGGAGATGAGATAAAGATAATAGCAGTAACCTTTATATTAATCTTAAGTGTGAGCATGATGTTATGACACCAAGGCAATTATTAGTATTAGAGTCAATAGAAGACTATTGGGCGGAAAATCATTGTGGACCGTCATTAGAAGCCATAGCGAGCCGAGTTGGGGTTAGCTCTAGGTCTACCATTCATGCTATCGTAAAACGGCTCCATGAGGACGGATGGATCACTATGCAGCCTAAACGATGGCGTACTATGATGTCTACTAGAAACTCCCCCTTAGTTGAGAAGAAAGAGGTAGTAATACCAGAACCTGTTAAACCTAAAGTCATACATAAGACTGCCCCGCCCGAACAAAAGACGGACATAGTGGTAGAAAAAAAAATTGCGAGCGAGGACTCTACTACAGCAGATAAGAAAAAAGAGTGGCTGCGGGACATGGATGCCCTGAGAAGCCGCATGAAAAATTTAGAAGAAAACACTTGACGAACATGAGAAGGTGCGTAATATGTGTAAAATCTTGGGCGGTTTCGCCCTGAATAGTTTGAAAGAACACCCTAGCCCCTACAACATCCTCAAATATGATTGCTCTCCTAGTAGTCGTAGAAATCTATAAACGTTGCGGGGGCTAACTTGTCAAATCCATACTTAGATAAAATTAAACAACTACCTGTTAGTGAACAGAAAAGGTTTTTATCTTTATTGGAAGAGTACGAACAATCTAAGAACAGACAGGAGTGCGGCGATAACTTCCTACCTTTTGTAAAGCATATATGGTCAGCTTTCATAGAAGGATATCACCATACGAAGATGGCAGATGCTTTTGATCGTGTTGCTAAAGGTGAACTAAAAAGGCTTATTATCAATATGCCGCCTAGACACACAAAATCAGAGTTTGCGTCCTATTTACTACCGGCATGGTACTTGGGTAAGTACCCAGAGAAGAAAATCATTCAGATCGCACATACGGCGGAATTAGCGGTAGGCTTTGGTCGTAAGGTAAGAAACTTAGTAGGGTCAGAAGACTTTAAGAGTGTATTCCCTGATGTAGCTTTACAGTCTGACTCTAAAGCTGCTGGACGTTGGAATACAAACAAAGGTGGTGAATACTTTGCGATAGGTGTTGGCGGTGCAGTTACTGGTAAAGGTGCGGATGTTTTAATTATAGACGACCCGCATTCAGAGCAAGAAGGACAGAGTGGCGACCCTTCTGTATTTGATAGAGTATACGAATACTATACTTCAGGACCAAGACAGCGTTTACAACCCGGCGGGTCAATCGTTATTGTTATGACACGTTGGCACAAAAGAGACTTAACAGGTCAAATACTTAAAGCACAGGAAAGCAGAGCCGGTGTTGATGATTGGGAGGTTATAGAGTTTCCAGCAATACTTCCTTCAGGTAAAAGCTTGTGGCAAGAGTTTTGGGATATAAAAGAATTAGAAAAACTGAAAGCAGAACTACCGGTATCTAAATGGTCTGCTCAGTATCAACAAGACCCTACTTCTGAAGAGGGTGCTATTGTTAAAAGAGAGTGGTGGAAGAATTGGGAATACAATCAACCGCCTCCTTGTGAGTTTATAATACAGTCTTGGGACACGGCTTTCTTAAAGACTCAAAGAGCAGACTTTTCAGCCTGTACTACTTGGGGAGTTTTTTATAACGAAAGCGAAGGCACCGGAGTTGTAGAGCCAAACGTAATACTATTAGATGCTTTTAAGGATCGTATGGAGTTTCCTGAACTTAAAAAGAAAGCATTTGATCATTGGAAAGAATGGCAACCTGACGCATTTATAGTAGAGGGTAAAGCTGCTGGTATGCCATTAATCTTTGAACTAAGACAAATGGGTATACCGGTTTCAGAATACACTCCTAGTAGGGGTAATGATAAGATAGCAAGAGTTAACGCTGTAGCTGATCTATTTGCATCAGGTATAGTATGGGCACCAGAGAAAAGATTCTCTGAGGAAGTCATAGAAGAGTTCGCAGCTTTTCCTAGTGGAGAGCACGATGACTTGGTAGATGCTTCAACGCAAGCGTTGTTAAGATTTCGCCAAGGTGGGTTTGTTCCTTTATACTCGGATGAAGAAGATGAAGAGTTTATAGGAACAAGGGCAGATTATTATTAAGGAGCACACATGAGTTTTTGGGCAAAAATATCTTCTTTCTTTGAAAGAAAAACAGTAGAAAAAGCTGACAGCATAACTGATAAAGTTAATAAGGAAGCTAAAGCTATAGAAAAACTTTTAACTGAAAGTAAAGAAGCAGTTAAAGCAAGAGAAACAAAACAAACAAAACCTGTTAGGGCTAGAACTAAAACAGGCAAATTTGTAGCTGATGATAAGTCTACAGAAGATGTTAATGAAGCTTGGGTAGGTGGAAAAGCACCTAAAAAAACAAGCAACAAGAAACCCAAAGTTATTAGAAAGAAAAAATCTAGGTAAATAAATGGCAGACAATCCGTTAAAAACACCTGAAGCTATAGTGGAGAGTAGTCCATTAGAAATTTTGGTCACTAATCCTGAAGAAGTAGCTATAGAAACAGAAGATGGAGGTCTGCTTATAGACTTTGACCCTGATGCTGTGGACTTTACAGATGATTTTAATGATAACTTAGCAGAGTTTATGGAAGATTCTAGCCTAGATGAGTTGGCATCTGAGTTAGTATCTAACTATTTAAGTGATAAAGAGTCTAGGTCAGATTGGGAAGAGACCTATGTTAAGGGTTTAGATCAATTAGGGCTTAAAATTGAAGATAGAACTACACCTTGGGATGGTGCGTGTGGTGTTTTTCACCCATTATTAACAGAAGCTGTTGTTAGATTTCAGGCACAAGCTATAACTGAAGTATTTCCCCCTAAAGGACCAGTAAGAACACAGGTAGTAGGAAGTATAACAAGGGAAAAAGAACAACAAGCAGCCCGTGTTAAAGACTATTTGAACTATCTTTTAACAGATAGAATGACTGAATATCGTACAGAAACAGAAAAGTTACTGTTTAACCTGCCATTAGCAGGTTCTGCTTTCAGAAAAGTCTATTTTGATCCCAATATGAATAGACCTTGCTCTATGTTTGTACCTGCTGAAGACTTTGTAGTGAGTTATGGTGCTGCCGATCTAACAACTTGTGAACGTGCTACGCACATTATGAAGAAAACTCCTAACGAAGTTAGGAAATTACAGGTTAATGGCTTTTATAGAGACATAGAATTAGATGAACCTTCTGAAAATTTAAGCGATATACAGGAAAAATACAATAAATTGACTGGTGACAGCACCAGTTATGACTATGACAACAGACATACGTTGTTAGAAATGATGGTAGACCTTGATTTAGAGGAATTTCCTGATTTAAAAGACGGTATGCCTACAGGAATAGCACTACCTTATATAGTTACGATTGATTTTTCATCTCGTAAAATACTTTCTATAAGAAGAAATTGGTATGAGCAAGATGAACAGAAGATGTCTCGACAACATTTTGTTCATTACCAATATTTACCGGGATTAGGCTTTTATGGATTTGGTTTAATACATCTAATAGGCGGTATTGCTAAGTCTGCAACAAGCTTGTTAAGACAATTAGTAGATGCAGGTACACTTTCTAACCTTCCGGGTGGTTTAAAGTCCAGAGGACTACGAATTAAAGGCGATGATACGCCAATTATGCCGGGTGAGTTCAGAGATGTAGACGTTCCGGGCGGTGCTATACGAGATAATATAACTTTTTTACCATATAAAGAGCCTTCAGGCGTTTTGTATCAATTATTAGACAATTTAGTTGAAGAAGGGCGTAGATTTGCGTCTGTAGCGGACATGAAAGTGGCTGATATGAACAATCAAGCCCCTGTAGGGACAACTTTAGCTATCTTAGAGCGTTCTATGAAGGTTATGGGGTCTGTTCAAGCTAGAATACACGCTTCTATGAAGAAAGAATTAAGAATTCTTTCAGGAATCATAAGAGATTTTGGTCCAACTGAATATCCTTACCAAACAGAAGGACAAGAACTGCTTCCTAGTGACTTTGATGATGAAGTAGACGTAATACCGGTATCTGATCCTAATGCTTCTACTACGGCACAAAGGATTATGCAGTATCAAGCAGCTTTGCAGCTTGCTCAACAGTCTCCACAAATGTATAACATGGCAGAACTGCACAGACAGATGTTAGAAACACTAGGTATACGTGATCCAGAAAGCATAGTTCCGCTAGATGAAGATATAGAGCCTACTAACCCTGTATCTGAAAACATGAATATGCTTAATGAGAAACCAGTCAAAGCGTTTATGTATCAAGATCACGAAGCCCATATAGCTACACACATGGCTATGGCTGATGATCCTAAGATAAGAAAGATGATTGGTCAGAGCAAGAATGCTAATGCTATATTAGGAGCATTTACAGAACACGTAACAGAACACATTGCTTTCCAATACAGGAAAGAAATAGAAGAACAACTCGGTGTGCCTCTTCCACCACCTGATGAGCCACTACCTGAAGACATAGAATTGCGTTTGTCTCAGTTAGTATCTGAAGCGGCACAGCGAGTCCTACACAAAGATATTGCTGAAGAAAGACAGAAAGAAGTTCAAGAGAAACTTAAAGACCCTGTTATTCAGCAACGTGATAGAGAATTAGATATTAGAGAAGCACAAGTTAAAGCTAAGATGCAAACAGATGCACAGAAAATTGTTGCAGATTTACAGAAATCTACAATAACTGCTGGTACTGAGTTAGAGCGATTAGCTTCACAAGAAAGAATAACAAGTGCTAATATTGCAGCTAGACTTGCTACAGACGAAGCAGAAATAAGCAGCAAGGAGAAAATAGAAGGTGCAAAGATAGGTGAAAAGATTGCATCTGACATTCTAAATAAAGATAAATGAGCAGCGAAATAATAATGGATAACTTTCCTGATGCACTACGTAAGATGATCAGAGAGCAGATGAATGATCATACTGATGTTATGGCAGGAGGAAGTTGTAAAGACTACGGTGAATATAGATATATGGCTGGGGTCATAGCAGGTTTAGCTTTAGCTGAACGTGATTTACTTGATCTATTAGAGAGAGCAGACGAAACATCATAAGGATGCAAAGGTCGCAGGTCCTTTACCTGTGCAATAAAAATAAAATATGAAAGCAGTAGAAGAAGTGAAAGATTCTGAAGCACCCGAAAAAGAAGAATCTACAGCGAAACAATTACCAGAACCCTCTGGTTATCGAATATTAATAGCATTACCTGAAGCAGAAGAAAAAACAGAAGGTGGAATAATTAAAGCCTCCTCTTATGTAGAAAGAGAATCTGTTGGTTCTATATGTGGATTTGTAATGAAATTAGGTCCAGATGCCTATCAAGACAAGCAACGGTTTCCAAACGGTGCTTATTGCAAAGAAGGCGATTGGATAATAATGCGTTCTTATACCGGAACTAGATTTTTAGTACACGGCAAAGAATTTAGATTAATAAACGATGACAGCGTTGAAGCCGTTGTTGAAGACCCAAGAGGAGTGGTGAAAGCATGAGTACAAACGAAGAGTTTGCAGAAGAGCAATTTGAAGCTATTGAAGAAACAACTGAAGAATTAGTACAAGAAGAGTCTCACAGTAAAGAAGAGAAGTTTCTAGGTATTAAAAATACAGTAGTTTCTGAAGATGTTTCCGAAGAGTTTGATGTTGAAATTGTAGACGACAGACCAGAGGCTGATAGAAAAACACCTCGTTCTGACGAACAAAAACAAGCAGATCAAGCTGAAATAGAACAAGAAATAGATGGCGTTGATGAACGTGTTAAAAAACGTATTAACAAATTAAAATACGAATTTCACGAAGAAAGACGTGCTAAAGAAGCAGCAGAAAAATTAAGAGAAGAGTCTGTTAATTTTGCTAAACAACAAGCTGAAGAAAATAGAAGATTATCAGCTTTAGTACAACGTGGCGAAAGTGCGTTGATGCAACAAGTTAAAGCAAAGGCTGAAGCACAACTTGATCAAGCCAAAAGAAATCACATGGCTGCACATGAGTCAGGTGATACAGAACAAATAACTAATGCAACTAATGATATGTTGAAGGCTCAACAAGAATTAAAAGTTGCAGAAGATCATTTGGCGGTTGAAAGAGCAAGAGCACAACAGGCTCCTCAACAGGTTGCACAACAACCTATGACACAACAACAACCAATACCACAACAGGCACCTACCATAGACCCGAAAGCGGTTGCTTGGTTAAAAAACAATTCGTGGTTTGGTTCAGATGATCAAAAAGAAATGACTGCTTTGGCGTATGGAATACACGAAACTTTAGTAACTAAAGAAGGTGTATCGCCACAGTCTGATAAGTATTATGAGGAAGTGGACAAGCGTATGCGAGTTCGTTTCCCTGATTATTTCGGGGTGGAATCAACTGAAGAAGGCAACGAAGTTGCTGAAACTGCGACACCCAGAAGTACACAATCGGTAGTAGCACCATCAAATCGAAACAATGGTAGCAAACCCCGCAAAGTGCAGTTAACTTCAACTCAAGTCGCTCTCGCAAAGCGTCTTGGGATTAGTCCAGAAAGATATGCTAAAGAACTCATT
>Ga0209232_1001859_pt1 | contig 10981 bp, 10 predicted proteins | sample ETNvirenome_2_60_FD_184066 | JGI IMG/M metagenome (GOLD analysis project Ga0209232, IMG submission 184066) | Marine viral communities from the Pacific Ocean - ETNP_2_60 (SPAdes) (version 2) | ecosystem: Environmental > Aquatic > Marine > Oceanic | place: Pacific Ocean | collected 2013-06-22
TATTGGGACGCTACTAATGGCGTAGGAACAAGAGCTGTAGAACTAAGTAGTATAAGTGGTGCGAATCAAGTTCCTACAGTAGGGTTACAAACTATTATTAGTGAAACTGATAGACACGTAGTAGTTTTAGGAGCAGATCCACTTTCTGGCGGTGTGCGTACAGGTTCTGTTGACCCTATGCTTATAGCCTTTAGTGACCAAGAAAACGCTACTGAATTTGAACCGTTAAATACAAACACAGCAGGTAGTTTAAGAATATCTGAAGGTAGCCAAATAGTGGGTGCTGTAAAAGCACGTCAGGAAATACTTATTTGGACAGACATAGCTTTATATTCAATGCAATTTATTGGACCTCCTTATACTTTTGGAGTTAATTTAATTAATGATAGCACAGGTTTAATTAGCCCTAAAGGTGCTGTCACTACTCCTGCTGGGGTGTATTGGATGGGTTATGACAGCTTTTACGTGTATAACGGAGCAGTGCAAAAAGTTCCTTGTAGCGTTTTAAGTTATGTTTTTGATAATTTGAATGCAAATCAAGCTTTTAAAGTATTCGCTTTTAGTAATAGTGAGTTTAATGAAGTCGGTTGGTACTATCCTTCTGGCAGTAATTTAAATATAGACAAGTACGTAGTTTACAACTATGCTGAGCGAGTCTGGACTATCGGCGAACTTAGTAGAACAGCTTGGATAGATAAAGGTATAGTAGACTATCCTAGAGCTACAGAAGGTCAATACTTATATGAACATGAGTTTGGTTACGATGATGACGGTAGTCCTATGACTAACGTCTTTATAGAAAGCAGTGACTTTGACATAGGCGACGGTGAAAGTTTTGGTTTTGTGCGTAGAATTATTCCTGATATCAAGTTTTTAAGTAACAGTGACACAGGTCAAGTAAACGCAGTATTAAAAACACGTAACTATCCTGGAGATACATTAACCACCGCCAGCACAAGCGTGATAGAAAGTAATACATCTAAAGCAGACGTAAGAGCCAGAGCCAGACAAATAGTATTTCGTTTAGAATCAGATGATGACGCTGGTAATTCAGGTAACAGTGATGTAGGTTGGCGTTTAGGAGCTACTAGATTAGATATACAGACTGACGGAAGGAGATAATGGCTAAACTATTACCTACTCGATTGCCTATCAGTATGGAGCCTCAGGTAACGTCTGACACCTATAATAGGCTAGTACGTGTACTAGAAATTAACTTAGGTCAAGTAGACCCAGAAAACACTAGTCAAGTAAATACAACTGAACGTAATGAAGGATTTTATAATCCAGGTTCTATAATATTCAATACTAACACAGACACTCTTCAATGTTGGGACGGTACTAGATGGAGAGACTTATTTAGTTCTCAGTTTTACGTTAATAATGATTTAGGTTTTGGCTTAACAGGAACACTCGGTACTGTCAGTGTCACAACTTCGTAAGTGTACTTGGTGCGGTACTAAAAAGCCTGTTAAGGAGTTTGACCAAACTAAAAAGAACAGCACTCAGTGTAATACATGTAAACTAGAAAGACGGTACGAAAAAATTAATAGTAACCCTATTAATTACATGCAAAATTTATGTGTTCAATTAAAACATGTACGTAAGAAACAAGGAATAAATTGGGACGTTACACCTCAAGAATTATATATACTATACGCAAAACAAGAGGGCAAATGTGCCTTAACAAAACAAGAACTAACATTTAAAAGAGGGACAAATGAAGAATCCGATTTTAATATATCTATTGATCGCATTAACCCTGATGACGGCTATAGTATTGACAATATCCAGCTTGTTGGTAAAATTATTAATTTCTTAAAAAATGATTTACCACAAGAAAAATTTATCAAATTAGTCAAATTAATATACAATAATACAAACAGCTAACAATTTCTTTTATGACTATAGACGAAAAAATGAAAGAAGCTCAAAAAATTGAGATCAGTGTTAACGAAGGTAAAACATGGTACAATTTAGCAGAAGGCTTTGATAAATGGAGAGTCTTTCCTAGACTTTTGATTAGTTTATATGGTTTAGCTTTTTATAGAACTACAGAGTGGTTTATGACTTTACAAGATCCCACTAACGCACAAAGTGCATTTGTTTCAGTTATAGTGGGTGCAGGTGCAGCATGGTTTGGTTTATATGTCGGTAGAAAATAAAGATCCAATGAGTGAAGTATACGATTACAAAGGATGGTTTTGGGATGACGTTAATAAAAGATTTTATCGCTGGCATGAATTAAAAATATTAATGCAAGAAAGAGACATAAAGAAAAAACAAAATGATACAAAATAAATTAATAGACGCAGTAAGTGGCGTAGTAGATAAATTTATAATAGATAAAGACTTAAAAGCCACGCTTAAACATGAGATGGAGATGTCTTTACATAATGCTAATTTAGCACAAATAGAGTTAAACAAAGCAGAAGCACAACATCCAAGCATATTTGTAGCTGGATGGCGACCCATGGTCGGTTGGATATGTGCTGTGGCTTTAGGTTATCACTTCATTTTAAGTCCTATTTTAGCTACTATCCTCGCACTTTCAGGTTATACTATTACTTTACCTGAGTTTGAATTTGCTCAACTCAGCACCATCTTAATGGGCATGCTCGGTTTAGGTGGCTTACGTACATTTGAAAAAATGAAAAGAGTAACTAAAGGTAACTGATGGGTAGAATTAAAAAGTTTTTCAAAAAGAATCTAAGGGATATTGCTACAGTCGTAGGATTCGCCGTTGGTGGACCAGCAGGTGCTGCGATAGGACAAGGAGTAGGTTCACTAGGTGAAGGTAGAAGTTTAAAAAAATCATTAGTAAGTTCCGCTAAAGTTTATGGTGGCGCTAATCTTGCTGCAGGTGCAGGTATAACACCAGAAACAATAACTCCTGGTAGTGGAAGTTTTTTACAACTTAATCCAGGAATTATGCCAGGAACAGATATTAATTCTATTCCAGGTTTTTTACAACAGACAGGAGCAACTATTGCAACTGGCGGTAGCATGTCTGGGGTAACACAAGGTTTAAAAGATCTTAGTTTGATGCAAAAACTAGGTTTGGGTGGATTAGGATTAGCAGGCATAGGAGCTTTTGACGAATTAGAACAACCAAAAGGACAAATGCCAGGACCAATGGGTGGTCAATATTTAACAAGAGGACTTACACCAGCAACTTTAAGTGATGTTTACGGCACAGCTGGTATACCTTCTGCTAGTACTTCATTAGCTAGTGCTATGCCAGGAGCAGTAGACCCTATTACACAAACTTATTTAGAAATGTTAGCAAAACAAGACCAAGACTACGGTACACTAGCATTCCCTGAATTTGGTCAACAACCAGTTATGACTGCTAAAGATGGCGGTATAGCAAGACTCGCCGACGGTGGAGCAATGCCTGAGGTAGATTTACGTAATTCGGGAGGTGGTCTAAGTGATCCTAATGGATCAGGTGATGAAGATACTATACCAGCACTGCTCGCCGACGGTGAGTTTGTAATGACTAAACAAGCTGTAAAAGGTATAGGTAACGGTAACCACGATCAAGGCATAGCGATGTTATACGCTATGATGGACAATAACGAACAAAAAGCACAACGCATGGGGCTAGGTAGAGCATAATGGCAGAAACACAACAGTTTGCAAGAGTAGAGAGTTTACCACCACAATTTTTACAACAATTTTTTGCTGGTGTTCCAGGAGCCAATGTTCCTGGCATATTACCTTTACTCAATCAAGAATTAGTTAATAGAATATTAGGCATGGGTGTTGAAGGTGCTACACCTTACACATACACTGGTGAGCGTATAGCAGGTTTTACCCCTGCGGAACAACAAGCTTTTAGACTAGCAGGTGAAAGTGCTGGTGCTTACATGCCTTATATACGCCGAGCCGAACAGCTAGGTGAACAAGGCTTAAGAGATGTACGTAGAGCCACTGGTTTAGGTACAGAATACTTACAACAAGCAGGACGTGAAGGAGCAGGGGCTGTACGTGAAGCAGCAGGCATCCTCCGTGGTCTGCCTGGTGAATTTAGAACAGCTCAAGATATAGCTTTAGGTGGCATAGGTGGCTTTGATCCTAGAATGACAGGTCAGTTTTATAATCCATTTGAAGAGCAAGTTGTTCAACAAACGTTACAAGATATCGGTAGACAATACGGTCAAGCTGATATAGGTGAAAGAGCTAGACAAGTAGCTCGTGGTGCATTTGGTGGTTCTCGTGGTAGACTAAGTCAAGAAGATATAGCAAGACAATTTGGTAGAGGTGCTACAGAAGCAGTGGGGGGCATACGTGGTGCTGGATTTAGTCAAGCTCAACAACAAGCACAGAATGCTTTTGAACAACAACAACGTAGACAACTACAAACTAGCCAACTTTACGGTAACTTAGCAGGTCAAATGGGTAACGTGGCTGGTGGTCTTGGTAGTTTAGGTACAGGTTTAAGTAATATACTTGGCGGAGTAGGAAGAGATATTTCTACTACAGGCTTACAATTAGGTCAATACGGTGCTAATGTAGGACAACAGATGGCAGGTTTAGGTCAAGGTGTGAGCGGTTTAATGGGACAAGATATTAATAGACTCTTAGGAGTAGGTGGCATGCAAAGAGGTCAGCAACAAGCAGGACTAGACTTAGCTTATCAAAACTTCTTAGGTCAATACAACTTACCTTTACAAACCTTTGGTCAGGTAGGTCAGTTAGCAGCAGGATTTGCTCCTGCTCTTGGCGGTCAAACTTTAACGCAATCAAGTACTAGTGCACCTAGTAACAGCTTAATGCAAGGTTTAGGTACAGCAATTGCTGCATACGGAGCACTTACCTAATGGTAATGAACCCAGCTCAGCAACAACAAGAGCAACTAAGCATTGATTTAGCTAATCAGCTAATAGGTCAAAACACACCTATAGAAACCATAGTACAACAAACAGGTCTACCTAGAAACATGGTTAATAACTTAGTTAATAGCCAACTACAAATTACTAGACCTGATACACCTATGATTTCTCCTCAAGGGATAGAAACTTTAGCTTTTGATTCTAATTTACCTAAACCAGATATAAATTTAGGTACAGACATGGCAGACTATGTCACCGAGGAACTAGGTTTTGACGGTACAGATGATGACGGTAATTTAAGCATACGTCAGATGTTTAATGCATCAAATGCTGCATGGATGACACAAAATCAAGAAAATACAGAAGGCACAGAAAAATTATTAGAAGTTCAAAAGCTTACTGACGAGATGAACTTTAGTGATGACGAACTAAAGAAAATATTTGGTGAAGCTGCAGAACAAGTCTACAACATGGACTACGAAGAATTTATACAAAAGCCAGACAAAAGCATGCCTATTATGTTGTTCGGTTTAAGTTTAGCACAAGCAGGAACTAAAGGCGATGATTGGCCAACAGCTCTAAGCGAAGCTACACTAAAATACTTCTTTAATAAACGTAAAGATGAAAGGTCTTACGATCAAGCTTTAAAAACTATAGGCTTGAAAAAACAAGAAAATATTAATAAATTAGTCATGGACTTTAAGTTACTTGACTATAAAAATAGAGCATCACTTAACTTAGCTTTACAAAAAAGTGCACTAGAAGCACCAAAAGCATATGATATAAGTAACTCTGGTGATTTTACAGATAAAGAAACAGTATTTTTAGACGAGCCTACTTTTAGTTTTTATGCTAAAAAGTTTCCACAGAACATACGTGAATCAAACAATCAAGATAAAGAAGCTTTTTCACTTATTAGTAAAGACGGTGGTTTATTAAACGTTTGGATGGATCAAGATGAAGTTAATGCATGGGATCCTACAGCACAAGGTGGAGCACAAATACGTAAAGGTCATAGTGAGCCTAGTAATTTAAAACTATACTCTATAACTACTGAAGATGGTCAAGACTTAGGTAGTAAATGGCTTTCACCTGCTCAATATAATTTTAGACAAGAAAAAGGTGAAAAACTAAGCCAAATTACAGGTGCAGGTAAACCACGTTGGGTGATCCGTAAAGACACTAACGAAGGCACGTGGGTCACTGACGCAGACCTATTGGCTAATCCTGACGCGTATCTTGATGATAGTGGTTTTAGTTTTAGTATAGGAGCTGACGGAAGTATAGAAGCAGGACAAGGTTCAGCTGCTATGGGTCGTGCAGATAAAAAGAGAGGTCAAGTAGCTTACGACGATATACTAGAAACTGTTAATGCTACAGAAACTGCGGTAGACAACTACTTCACTTCTTCAATGGAACAAGACAAACTTTTAAAAGAATTTTTAGAAGCTAATCCAGGTGCCGAAAACGTACCCTTTAATAACTTGGCTGGTAGAGCAACTAGGTTAGTAGCAGACTTAACTAATAACATTGAGACCTTTGGTAGTTTGATATCTTCAGACTTTGCTAAAGGTGGATATAAATTTTATGACGCAGACGGTGAAGAGGTTAGTTTTGATAACTACAGGCAAAGTATTATAGATAGTGATGAGTTTAAAAACTTTTTAGAAAGTCCACTAGCTAAATTTTTTAAAGACAACAAAGTAGTAGGTCAAGCACTTGAAGCAACGTTTTTTGATTTAGCTATGATAGGTGCTGCAAGTTACTCACCCAATAAAGGCGGTGTAGACTTACGTGCTATTAGTGATTTTGAAACTAAACAATTTTTAAGACAACAAGGTGGAGAAGCTTCTAGTTTAGCTAGTTTTTTAGATATACGTAATAGATTTGCTAGAAACCTTATTAATAGAAATAGAAATTTTTTAAAACAACAAATACGTCCGACTAACTTATTACGAGTTACAGACGCAAGTGGAAAACAAGACGAAACTAAAACTAACGCACTAACTAGTGATGTAGAAAGTATGCTTAAAAAACTTGACGACTATGAAAGTCAATATCAAAGCTCTTATACTTTTGGTCGTGGTGGACCTATAGAGAATAGAAAAACTTTTGTTGGGGATGATACTATAGACCCTGATAATCCTGACGTAGTAGCTTTTAATGCAGAAATACCTGCAGGCTTGGCTGTTCCTAGTTTAAATTATCAGTTTAGTAAAGGTTATTTACTAGATGACGCAACTGAAAATGAAGGCACGTTTAGAGAAATACTTAATAAATATTCTGCTTACGAAAACAGTCCTGCACAATTAACTTCTTTAGTGGATAACTTAAAGGCAAACCTTACAGAAGAAGAGCTACTTGCTTTTAGGTTATTTTTACTACAATCAAAAAAGGTGAGTAGATAATGGCACAGAGTGACATTATAGATATCGATCAACTTTTACCAGAGGAAGAGCTTTTATTGTCTCAACCTTTAGATAAAGTAGATATGACTATGACTGGTGTACCAGTAGCTGATAAAATATACGCACAAAAATCTGGTGATTTAGTACCAGCTGACTTTAAAAACTTTTTAGTAGAAAAACTAAATATATCCCCCAGTATTATAGATACAGTAGTGGGTAAACCGTATGGATTTAGAGACAGATTCGTAAATCTTAATCCAGTTGACGCTCTAAGAGATTTAGCTCGATTCAGTATTCCTGGAACACAACCTTTAGGTGAAGGTCAACAACCTTTTGGTTTAAACTTAGAAGAGTTACTTAGTCCATCTACTCCTGAAGTACGTAGAGCTAGAGCTGCAGGTATAGACGTAGAAAAAGGTGCACCTTATCAAGTGATGAAAGATGCAGAATATTTACCTGCTGACCAACGAGATAGAGGTATCAGGCTTTTATTAAAAGAATATTATCCTGAAACACCAATGCAAGATTTTGATATAAAACTTGAACCACGCACTAACAGACTTATTTATAAAGACCCTGAAAGTGGTAGTAAACAATTTGTTAATCCTCCAGGAATAGACAGGGCAGACGTACAAGCTATTATGGAACCAGTAGCCTTAGAATTAGCTACAGGTTTATTAGGTTTAAAAGCAGGAATGACAGCAGGACCATATGTCGGTGGTGGAGTAGGTGGTGCTGCAGGTTTAGCATACACTGCACAATTAACTGACAATCCATTCTTCCAAGCAGTGGGAACTGCAGCAGGAGCCACAGCTGGTGCTCTAAGTGCACCTGTTACGTTTACTGCTTTAGGTGAAGGCATGGGTCATTTTGTGTGGAGATATCAAAACTTACGAGGGCTCAAGGACCGTGGTATACTTGATGAAACTTACACTAATGACAAAATACTAGAAACTGCTATCAAAGATGCAGGTATAGTTGGGCTTTTAGGTTTAGGTGGTAATGCTGCTTTTCAAACTGTTGGTAAGTTTTTAACAGCTAACCCAGTAAAAATAGGTATTGATGAAAAATCTTTTGTAGACGCGTACGAAAAAGTACAAGGTATAAAAGAAACTGGTAGTGCTGCAGAAAGAAAAGCTTTAGAGGATATTACTACACCTGAAATACTACAGATGGCAGATGAAACTACTCCTGGAGTTAGAGGCGTACTACAAAAAGAAGTTGAACTTAGTGCTAAAGCTAGACCTGAAGTTGAAACAAGAGTAGCACGACAAGCAAAAGCCAAAGAAGAAGGGTATGATGTTCTATTTGAACAAACAGGTATAGACCCAATCATTTTTGATATTGAAGACTTATCTACAGTTAATGCTAATTTAGGAAATAGAATATTAAACGCTATAGACACTTCTGGTAAAACTACAGATAAAGCTAAAGGTGCATTGTTTAACCAATTAAAAGTACTAGAAAATACTAATAAACCAGAAAATTTATTCAAAACTTTTTGGAAACCACGTGAAGTCAGTAACTCAGAGATGCTGTTTGACTATATACCAGATGAAGTTATACCAGATTTTAAACAACTTATTTATAGAGATTTTATTGACCAAACAGGTAAAAATCCTACAGCTGTCAAAAAATATTTAGCAGACCACAGTGAAAAACTAAAACTTTGGTATGGTGATGATTTTGTAGAAGGTTTAAAAGGTTACAATAAAATTATTGATGATATTACAGTGTTAGCAGCTGAGGAAGGATTACCGTCTAGTGCTTTTCAAAAATTAGTGACAGGCTTGGTTAGAGCTTACGTAGGTATATTTACACGTCCAGGTAGGTTTATTACTGCTGGTGGACAAGTTACTGAAAACCTTAGAAAAGGTAGCTTTGAGGATATGATACTCAACCCTGATAGGTTGTACGACAGAATCAAGAGAGGTGAGTTTTTTAGTAACCCTGCAACTCAAGCATTAGCAAGAGCTGTAGGTAGAGCTTACGGTCAAGAAGAGGCAGTAGGTAGAGCAGAAGTTGACCAACCTACAAGTGAGTTTCCTGTAGAAATGCCTGATTTAACTGCAGGCTTAGAAGAGGTTCAATTAAATAGAGGTGGAGAACCATTAATGGAGTTAAAATACTAATATGAGTATCTACGATAGAATGAATTTTGATTTAAACAGAATGCCTGAAAGGGAAGATGTGTTTATGCCTAACAGACAACCTGTTACAGATGCACCTTTATCAAATGTAGCTCAGCCTCCTGTTTTTAATCAATTAACTCCTGAACAACAACAAGCATTACAAAACCTTCAAAATCCTGCACCAGCTCAAATAGATTTAGGTGGTGGTTTAGGTAGTTTTAGTGTACCTCAAATACCTTTAGAAACTATACTAGCTAATGTTCCACAATTTAATATACCAACAGGAGTTGACTTAACAAATCTTGATCCCACTATTTTCGGTTACAGACCACCAGCTATAGAGCCAGAAGTAGAAACTGTAGAAACTGGTTTAGAAGACGCAGGTGTAAGTGATGAAGTTATAGATGATGTAAGCGATAACACTTATGACTTAGGTATACTAGATCCAGAAACAGGTCAAGTTTATGAAAGTGAAGAAGACTTACCAGAAGGTGTTGTTGTAGGTGGCGGAGACGGACCAGCAGGTACAGTTGTTGAACCCTACACACCACCTCCACCTCCACCTCCACCGTCTGTTATTTCAGAAGCAGAAACAGCTATACCACCTAGTGTAACCCCAGCACCAACCCCAGCTACTGATGTAGTTACAGGTGAGGATATACCCTTAATTACTCCACAAGTAAGCGTACCACAAGAAAGCTTAACTGGTTTAGGAAGTTACTTCACTACTCCACAAATAAGTCAGATAGTAGATCCTGGATATAGACCCCCTTCTACTACAGACATGGATAGACTTTTACAACTACAACGTGAAAGTTTTAGAAACTTTTTAGTACAACCTGCAGCAGCACCTGCTCCTGCTCCTGCTCCAAGCCCAGACACAGGCACAGCTCCATCAGAAGGTGACGTTGGTTCAGGAATTGCGGGAAGACTTTATAGTGGTGTTAACGCTGACAGGCTCGCAAGAGATTATGTTGACCAACTATACAATGATCCTACAGGTATACAGTTTGGTGTTGGAGATGTTCAAAATCAAATGGTTATGGATCCTTATCGGTTTAACAACATCGGTGATTATTACACTGCTTATAACCCTGCACAAGATATGCAAAGAGGTATACTAAACAATATCTATAATAGAGGTTACGGTGCTATGGACTTTCCTGTATTTAGTGGTATTACTAGTTTAGTGCCTAGTGACGCTAGAGCTACTATTGGTCGTTAAGTTATTTTAACCAATCACTAAAAGTTTCTTCCCCTAAAACTAAGTTAGCAATAGATTGTTTTTTACGTAGTGCTTTTACTATCTTCTCATCTACAGTTTTTTCACAAACTATATCTATATAAGTAACTTTATTGGTTTGACCAATACGGTGTGCACGGTCTTCAGACTGTAAGCGTTTTTCTAGGTCATAATTGTTGCTATAATAAACAACCGTACTAGCAGCAGTCAGAGTTATTCCGTAACCACCAGTTTGAGTATTACCTACAAAAAATCTTAGAGGACTATCAGGATTTTGAAACTCATCAATTACCCTTTCACGTTCAGCTTGTTCAACTCCACCGTAGTAAGTTCCTACTGAATTTTCCCCATAAGCTTCTT
>Ga0209232_1001861_pt1 | contig 10975 bp, 2 predicted proteins | sample ETNvirenome_2_60_FD_184066 | JGI IMG/M metagenome (GOLD analysis project Ga0209232, IMG submission 184066) | Marine viral communities from the Pacific Ocean - ETNP_2_60 (SPAdes) (version 2) | ecosystem: Environmental > Aquatic > Marine > Oceanic | place: Pacific Ocean | collected 2013-06-22
GCACAAAGAAAGCAAATAGCAGATCAAGCTAGAAAAGATGCAACAGAAGCATTAGCTGGTGGTATAATGGACGTTGGCGTTGGTGTTGGTAAAATGTTAATCGGAGCATAAATATAATAACATGGCATTAGATAGTACACAATTTTTATTAGACGCGCAGAAAGCAGCATTACAAGGTGAAAAGTTTGTAGCGTGGGGAGACTTTGCTAAACGAAGAGTTGGTAAGAAAGTAGATGCGGCTATAAATATAATAAAAGAAAGAGAGAAAAAATATCAAGAACAAATGGTTGATCTTGATAGTAAAGTAAAAAATGCTCAGTTATTAGCTAAGGATAACCCCGTTCTTATTAAGGCATTGGAGGATATGAAGGATGATTATGCAAACCTAAGAAAAGATTTAACACTGACGGGTGAAGGTAGTAGAAGAAGAATAGCGGCTAATGAAAAAATAACAGGTATTAAAAATTCAATAAAAAGTCTTGCAGACCAACAGTCAAACTATCAAGATAAAGTTATATTATATAACGAAGTAAAGTCTAGTGGTAACATGTCTGGCGCTGTTTCAGCTATAGACATAGACGAAGCAAACGCTTTTTATAATCCTGAGGGATCATATGCTTTTGTTGACAAAGATGAAAACAGCGTATATACAATAGGTAGAATGTTTGAATCTACAAATTTTGATGGTGAAAGAATAATTAAAAAGGTTGTAGGTGATAAAGTATTTACATATCTTGACACCAAGGACTTTAAGGACGTTGATTGGAGACTTGATAACGATCCAGATTTAAATAAAGAAGACTTTTACAAAACAATAGAAGGTAACAGTAGATACAAACTTATAGACTCAGACAACGTTAATAAGCTCTCACCTATATTTGAACCATCTAACTCTAAAGAACTAGAGTACTATGATACTATAACAAAGACATTACAAAATTCATTAAAACTAGAGATGAATGATGATGAAATTGAAAACGAAGTTTACAGAGCGTTTCAATCGTTAACAGATGAAAAGAATTTAAAAGGTGTTGACTTACAGAGTTTTCTTTCTGACTTTTCAAACAGAGGAACTGGTGAAAATTATTTAGAGTGGGCTGAACGTACGGCAAAGGAAAATAAAGGTGTAAGCATGCAAACACAGTGGAAAGCAGCATTAGATAATTTACCACAGTGTAAAGGTGTGGATGGACTAAATGCTGAAGAGTGTAGACTTGAAAGAGCAAAATATAGAGAGTTGTGGTATACAAATACAGAGGTACCAGAAAATTTTACTGATGCTGACGGTAGACCTATAAACATAGTGCAAGAAGCAAGAAAAGAACTATCATTATTTTTATCTGACACAGAGTGGCCTAGTTTAAAAGCACAAGTCGAAGATGAAAAGACAAAAACAAAAATTACAACTGGCCTTAGCTCAGGAACTAGAAAAGGTGTAAATACTAGTATTAATGCTTATGTTGATAACACGCTTAACAAAGCGCTTAGCGCACCACAAAATTTAGTTAACGCTAGCTCAGATTATCATACGGTAGATCCGACAGGTAAAAAAACAGCACTACCTAAAGATCACCCAGCCAGTGTTGGTCCAAACGATATTATATTAAGTAATTTTAAAGAAACAATGGAGGCTATTTTTCCATCTGAAATAGGTGAGGTTAACTTATTTGTTCAACACGCAGACTCACTAATAGACTTGCCAATAAATCCAGACACAGAAAAACCATACAACTCATTAGACGAGCTACGGTTAGCAAATCCAAATAACGCTGAATACATGGAGCAGGTTGCTAATCACGTACTAAAAGTTTCTAATGAAAACTTTAGGGTATACGGTGGAGGTGAAGGTAAAAATGCGCTACATGTTGTTAATGGAGTACCAAAACCAGTCTTCGATGGAAACGGCATGAACGTAAAGATACCTGAAAAAATATCAAAAGGTGATGTGGTGTTTGTTGCGTTTGGCGGCAAAACAGATAAAGTGATATATGATTATAGTGTATCTGTTGATGACCAGGATTTTGCAAAGAAAGTAACAGAAACGCCGGGTATGATATACGCTGTTCCAGTAGGTGATCTTGAGAACTTTAGAAAAGCTTTTGCGGATATGGCAAGTGCTCACATGACAAAACAAACTGAAATAGCTTTACCTCCTGGTCTTATAGCCCAGTATGGTAATCTTATTCCAGGTAATTTATACGGAACACCAGGAACAATAAACAACAAAGGAGGAATAGACCTAACAGGCGGACAAAATAATTAATTATAATGAATGAAAAATTTATACTTGGGCTATATAAGAAATACGCTCCAAACATTACTATTACTGATAACAAGCTAACAGAAATACAAGAGTATTACCAAGGTAATATGACAGCTTTTGTTCAGGACTTTAATAGCCAAGTACTAAAAGACTCAGACATAAAACTAGATCCACTAAAAACATCTGATTACGGTAAAGACCTATCAAACAAACTATTCGATATAACTCAACAAAACAAAGACTATCAAAAAGAACTAAAAGAGTTTAGAGATACACAAGAAGAAAGAAGGGCAGACAAAGAATCAAAGACTATTGATCCTACTAAGTTTGATCCTTTATCAGGTATAACAAATCAATTATTAAGCGGTAACCAAACATACACAAAAGACTTTTTTCTATTAAAAGAAATCTTTGAACCATTTGATTTTGAGGTAGATTTTACTGAACTAGTTGGTGCTGAAGGATTTGAAGATGGTGAAAATCAACAAAGTATAAAAATAAAAAAAGGTGATCAAGTTTTTGAAATACCTTTAGATATAGATGAGATAGCACAAGGTGCTAATGTCAAAGACTTTGAAAAAATACAAGAAGACTTAAAAAAGTTTTTTACTGATAATGTAGATCAGTCATCAGAGGAGTATCAAAACACAACAAAATATTTATCACAAGAGTATCAACAACTTGTAAGAGATAAACTACTTGCCGAAACATTATCACAAGAAGAGATAGACAACATAAATAATCTTGTTGATAACACTGATTTACTAAATGAGCTTTCAACAAGCAACTTTTCTCAGTTTACGGGCATAGGTAGAAAGTATGCTCAAGTTATAGAAGACGCAAGAGAGCAACTACGTGAAGATGGTATTGAAAATCCAACAGACGTACAACTTGAAGAGGTTGCTAAAAATTTACATCAAAGAAACTTAGTAAATGATTTAAAAAACAAAAAGCTAAGAGACTTTCTTAGTACAAAAGGCGAAGAATATAACGCTCGTTACTTCGTATCAGACATGCAGCTTGCAAGTCAGCAAGCACAATTAATAGCAGATGAATTACCATTTTTAGAGTTTGACATAGAAACGTTTAGCAACGACACTGATGTTAAAATGCTTGACTTAGTTAACAGAAGTTATGACGTCTTAACTAATTCAAGACAAGCTAGATATAACATGACAGAAGAGGATCAAGCAAACATTAACTCGCTAGCTAAAGCAGTTAGTGAAAAAATATACGATCTAAATAGTAGGTTAAAAAATAACGCCGCTAAAATAGAAACTGTTACTGACATTGAAGATAGTGTTGATCTTACTTTAAAAAATTATAACCAATACTCAAGATTTGCAGACAAGATAGCAACATTTGCATCAGCTATGCCAAAAGCTATACTTAGTGCAGCGGTAAGAACGCCAGCAGATTTAGCTTTACTTGCAAATGTATCAAACCAGTTAGGTGCTAGCGGTGATAGCGTGCGTGAAATGATAAAAAAGTTTTATGGTCCAGATACTTGGATGTCAACTGTTGAAGCTGATTTTTATGAGGATATAATGAAGTCAGCAAATAGATATGAAGAACCAGCTAAATCTGTTGCTCAAGCTTTTGGTAGCGGTGTTTTTAATAGAGATGTTGGTAATTTAGTTATAGACACAGCCGCACAATTTTTACCTTTAATAGGAATAACAGCAGCTGCAACGTATCTTGGAAGAGGAAATGGTATAGTTCCGTTTTTAACTATGTATGGTATAGGTAAAGGTATGAAGTTAGGTGAAATAAGTTACGAAAATAAAATAAAACCGCTTAGTGAGCAAATGTCTCCAGAAGATATAGCTTTAGTTTCTAGTGGGCACGGTGCCGCTGAAGCTGTTTTTGAATATCTAACTACAGTAAAACTAATACAAAGATTAGCTGGAATAGGTCAAGCAGGTAAGGTAGGTAATTTAAAGCCGCTTGGAAAGAAAGTATTAGGTCCATCAGCTGAAGATTTTGTAAAAAGTAAATACACTTGGGGTAATTTAGGTTATGGTTTTGTAGCTGAACCCGTTGGTGAATTTTTTACTGAAATAACACAGAACGCTATTGATGGTGAGCCTTTATTACAAGGCGCAGATATAGCTGCTTTTGGTGGATTAATAATGGGAGGTGGTGTAGGTATAGCATCGTTTTTACAGGGTCTTTCAACAGCTTATTTAAGTGACGAACAAGCTTTTAAAAGCATAAAGGATGATCTTAGAAAAAAGCGATATTTAGAGAAAAAATTAGAAAGCATAATAATAGGAAGAGAGCGTGGATCATTTAATAGATTATCTGAAAGTCAAAAAGCAAAGCTTGAACAAGATGCTAAAAAAGAGCTAGATAATTTTAATAAAGAGTTTGCTAAAAAATATAAAGAACTTGTTAGAACAAGAAAAATAAGCAAGCAAGATCTTGAGCTACTAATGTCTATAGAGGCTAACAATCAAAAACTTAGAGATGATAACGAAAGACTAGAGGTTGAGTATAAAAATAAATTTATACCGTATGAGGATTATAACGATCAAAAAAATCGTATTGCTGTAGCTGCTGAAGCAAATCAAAAGCAAAAAGACGCTTTTCTTAAAGTAGATGGTAGTTACTTTATAGCTTTAAAAGCTGGTGATGAAAAAGATAGAGAAACATATAATAAGTATATAGAAAAAGCTAGGCAAGAAGGTGTTGCGCCTGAGGCTGTAGAGCAAAGAGCTGAAAAATTGTTTATTAGAGATGAGTATCGAAAGTCAGTAAAAGAGTTTAAAGAGTTTTTTAAAGATCAAGATGACCTTGTAATAAAAAACTTTACAATAAAGCAAGCTGTTAATTTCATTAGTGGTTTGAACAAGGTAGCACAGGCTCAGCTAGAAAAAGACATTGCGCAAATAAGAATGGGATTAAAAAATGGCTTTGAAGTATTTGTGCCTGAAGAAGGAAAATTTTATGTTGTAGGTATTGAAGAAAATGCTGTTAAAAACAATAGACCATACACTATACCACACGAGATAACTCACTATGTGTTTGATCAAAGTATTGGTAGCGAGGAGATCGTGGTTCAAACGATCGCAGAAGGTTTAACAGAGTATAGTAAAAAATATTTACCTGACGTCTACAATAAGCTAGCAGCATTAAATTTAGTAAAAACAAACATAGTAACACCTGACTATAATGAGGTTTTACCTTTATTTTTTGAACTATTTAAAGAAGGTAATCATAAAGTAGAAGATCACGCTGAGTTATTTCACGCTACCATTAAGCAGTTTGAAGGTGAAAATAATCTTGACTTTAAACTAAGAACACCTGCTGAGCTCGTTACATGGTGGAACGGCCTCATAAATGATTACTTAAAAAATCCAGCAAAAAGAATATTGAAAACAAAAGTTAAAAGTAGTACGCAAGCATTAGTTGATAATGATCCAAAGGGTTATGCAATACGTAGAGATAAACTAAATGAGTTTGTAAAAGACATAAGTGTTAGTATTGACGCACAAGAAGAAGAAACTGAAAAGCCTGTATACAATTGGGATGATGACATAGCTAACGCTGTTATGAAATACGCAATAGACAATAAAATATTTAATACGTATATACTTGGTAAACAAATGGATAAATCTCAACCACCATCGCAGTTTATACAAGAGGTTTATAGAGAGTTAAGTGTAGGTCCTGCAAGAACTTACGATCCAAATAAAATTCTTGATAATAAAAACAGACCTGACTTCTTTGGCTGGATAATGAAAAACCTAAGGTTTAACGCCTTAGATGTTAGTCTTGAGTCTATAAAAGAAAAAACACAAGAAGGTAAAACTGTTGACATTGAACAAGCAAGAGGTATAGCAGCAGAAACAGGTACAACGGTAGAAGATTTTGGCTTTACACAAGTAGCGGAAAAACTAAATGTAACGCCAGAACAGCTAAAAGCTATAAGCGACGTTGTGTTTAATGAAATGGCTAGATATACAAAAGGTGTAGATGAAGGCGTAACATATGACGCAGATCTATCGCCTATATATTCAGAGTTAAATAAAAGATTTGCACAAGCTACAGATAAAAATCCAGGTGGTGGTAATTGGAGAGCTATCGCGCCATTGCTAAAAGATTTAAAAACGTTTATAGAAGATAACGCACCAACTATATTAACAGAGATTACCAATGAGTATGCTTCTAAAAACATACCACAGATTATAGAAAAAGTAATTGATGGTCAAAGAGATAAAGGGTTTGTACCGTATCCGCAATGGGTAGGTAAAAAAATAGCTAGAGAGTTAAAATCAGAAACAGGCAAAAGATCTGGACCACAGTTAATGAGAAAAATACCTTCAGAAATAAGAAAGCTTATAAGCAACCCACAGCCTCTAGTAGATATATACATGCCTAAAGGTAAGGCTAGTCAAGGTAAAAAAGAAGGTTTAGCTATACAGTTATCACAAAGAGTAGCAAGAGAAGCACTACAAAACGACTTACTTAACTTTATAAAAACAGGCGATTTAAAAAACTCACCTATAACAGAAAGATTACAGCAAACGCAAAGTTTATTTGATAGAGTTTTAAGTGAAGCTAAAGCTGCTGAGGTTTTAAGACAAGGAGATAAAATTAAAAGCTCTTTTTCAGGGTTTTCTACAGTTGATCAACAAAAAATATTTGAAGCATCAGGTTTAATAATTGAAGCAATAGCAAATGGAGCGTTAATAGACGCAGCTATTAGGATGAATTTAAATTTTAGAGCTGAAGATAAAATAAAAAAAATAGCTAAAACCTTTAGAAAAGCTATATTAGTATATGATAGATTTCAAAAGTTAACCAAAAAATCAAAGTTAGATATAACAAGTAAAAATATTATCAGCTTTGAAGATTTTTTAAAGGCTCAGAAAGATGATTTAACAAGTGATCGTGAGGTATTTAATCAAACTTTAAAATCAAAACGATACACAAACAAGAGCATGAAGGACTTAGAGGAAGGTGGTAGAGTTACAGAAGCACGTTTAGCAGAACAAGATTATGCTAAAAAATTATTTAAAGACTTTGGTAACGATCCAAAAAAAGTATTTGTTTATCTTACTAAATTTCAACAAGGCCATACATATACCGCTGCTAAAATACGTGGCGGAAGAAGTCAAAACTACGCAAGCGCAGGAGATTACAGAAAAGATATATTTGAGAACACACTTGGTATAAAGGTAGAACAAGTTGGATTAAAAGGTTTTAACATAACATATAAAGGTGAAACAACATTTGTTTCTAATGAAGAATATAAATTAAACAAAGTTACAGGAGGAAAAAATGATATAGGTGCAGTAATGAACTATACTTATGATCAAAGTAACGCAGAAGCAGTACAACAGCGAGAAGCTTTCTTTAATTGGTTTGACTTTCTTTCTAAAAGAATAGGAGCTCAGGATGAGTATGGTAATGTAATATATAATAAAGAAGACTTTATAAGAGCTTTAATGGGTCAGCAGGGCAGCACAAAGAGCATGCTAAGAAGAATGGCGCCGGTTAGATGGAAATTTATTGGTCAATACACGGGTCAGGTAAGATACGAACATACTATACCAGCACAATGGATTTTGACATACGTTACTGATATGTATTTAGGAGATGGTAGTGTAACAAGAGCAACTGTTGACAAACTATTAACACAATATGAAGTTGCGTTGATACCAAAAACAATGGACGATCAGATACCTATGGGAGCTTTAATGGCTAGAGGTTATAAGCCTGGTGACAGTGCGTTAAGAAATAGATACTATACTATAGAAAACTTTGGTAAAAAAGATTTTTATGCTGTACAAGATTTAAAAAATCCAAATGTTATACTTGGTAGAGCGTTTACAAAACAGTCTCTTGCAAAAATAAGAATAAAAAGTAGCTCTCAACAAGCATCAGATTCTAATGCATCACAGAAATTTATACTAGCCATGAAACGCTCATTAGATCCTAACGCTAAAAGAAAAGGAGCTAGTATCATAGACTTTGATGACACATTAGCTAAGACTAAATCTAACGTACTTTACACGCTTCCTAACGGCGCGAAAGGTAAAATAGATGCTACAGACTTTGCTTTGCGCTCTGAAGCCTTAGAGGATGAAGGAGCGGTTTTTGATTTTAGTGAGTTTAGTAAGGTAAAAGCTGGTAAACGTGGGCCTTTCTTTAACAAAGCTAAGGCACTAAAAGATAAGTTTGGTAACACAGATATATTTGTTTTAACAGCAAGGCCACAAAACGCTGCGCCAGCTATACAAAAGTTTTTAAGTGGTGTTGGTCTAGATTTAAAATTAGAAAACATAGTTGGTTTAGAAAACGGTACACCTGAAGCTAAAGCAGACTGGATAACAGGTAAAGTTGCTGAAGGTTATAATGATATATTGTTTGCTGATGATGCTATAAAAAATACTAAAGCAGTGGCTAAAGTTTTAGATGTGTTTAACATTGGCGGTAAAATATATCAAGCAAGAATTAAGTTCAGTCAACAAGGAGCAACGTCAGAAAACTTAAATAAAATACTAGATGAAAACAACCCTGATAGCCCTGTAGTTGGTAGAGATGTAGACAAAACAGAAGCAGCAGAGAAAGGTAGACCAGGATTTTGGTTAACAGAGTTATTTAACTTAAGATCAAAAGTAAATTTAGTTTTTGTACCACCATCAGCAGAAGATTTAAAAGGTTTATGGGATAATCATATAGCAGGTAAAGGTAGAAAGGGTGAATCTGATAAAGTATGGTTTGAAGAAACTATATTAAGGCCGTATGCTAGAGCTGAAAGGGCAATGGACAGAATAAAGCTAAGAGTTAGAAATCAAATTAATGACCTTAAAAAGAGGTACGGTAAAGACTTTGTGAATAATTTATATACTAATAACGTTACACCAGAGTTTACAGAGATGGACGCTGTTAGAGTATATTTATTTCAACAAGGTGGACATGATACACCTGGTATAACAACGCAAGAGTTTGACAAGCTTATTGATTACGTCATGAAAAATGATAGAATAAAAAGCTTTGCTGATGATGTATTCTCAGTATTAAATACAAACATAGATACAGCTCTATACCCAGAGGCAACGATATACCCACCACCAACACAATATTGGAAACAACAAGATATAAACTCTGATGTTGAGTTTATATTCAAGATAATAAGAGAGGTTGTTCATGGTGAGTTTATAGAAAATAGATATAGTGTTTTTACACCTGATAACATGAATAAAATTGAGGCAATATACGGCACTCAATTTAGACAAGCACTAGAAGACATGTTCTATCGTATGGAAGAAGGTGTTAATAGAAATCAAAGTCAAATTAATAACCCTTGGATTAAGTGGTTAAACTTTGCTACAGGTAATATAATGTTTGTTAACGTTAGATCTGCTTTACTACAGTTTATATCATCAACAAACTTTATTGAATTAACTGGGCCTAACAATTTATTTAATACATTAGCAAGAGTTTTAGACAGTAAACAATGGGCAGCAGATTTTAAAACAGTTTGGAACTCAGAGTTTTTAAAAGTAAGAAGAGGTAGAGGTAAAATTGATGTTGTACAAGAGGAGATACAACGAGCTGTGTCATCTGAAAAAGATCCATTTTTACGCTTAGCAAGTATACTACAAAATAAAGGATACGCACCTACTAGATTTATGGATAGTTTAGCTATCGCGTTTGGTGGTGCTGCATATTACAGAAACCAAGTAAACTACTATGTAGAACAAGGTATGAATATAGTTCAAGCAGAGAGAACAGCGATGAGAGATTTTAGAGAAAAAGCAGAAGCATCTCAGCAATCAGCAAGAGCAGATCTAATATCTATGCAGCAGGCTAGTGTTGCAGGTAGAATATTCTTAACGTTTCAAAACGTTACAATGCAGTACACTAGATTGGGTAAGAAAGCACTTAGCGACATGAAAAATGGTAGAAGAGTCAGAAATGCAGATGGTACATTTAAGTCACTAACTGATAGTAGATTAGAACAAGCTTGGCAAATGGGTCAGTTCTTAATGTATCAAAACTTATTATTTGCTGGACTACAAAAAGCTATAATACTGTTATTTGCTTTAGGTGAAGGTGACGAAGTTGAAGAAAAACAAAAGGTAGATTATTTAAACGCTGTTCTTGATTCAGTATTACGAGGTAGTGGTATAGTTGGTGGTATGTTATCAGTAGCTAAGAATATAGGTATTGAATTATCAAGAGGTAACAGAAGTAATTTAGATGTTAAAGTATTAGATATATCACCTACGATATCTACTAAATTTAGAAAAGCAGCAAAGATAATTAACGCTATAGGTAGAGGTGATAGAATAGATGATCTATTAATTGAAGTACCATCATTCGTATATGGTCTTCCTACAGATAGAGTTGTTAGATTAATAAGACAAATTGAAGCAGCGATTGATCTTCATGATCAAGGTTATAAATCGTATGAGAGAATACTAATGGGTCTTGGTTGGTCAACATATGACTTTGGCTTACCTTATCCTCCTAGTATAATAGAAAATATTAACATTGATGATGATGGGCCGAAAAAGAAAAGTAAAAAGAAATCAAAGTCTAAAAGTAAATCAAGGGCTAAAAAGAAGTAAAATCAAGTAATTATAAATTATGGCAGCAAAAACACAACAACTAAATCACTTTCATAATGGCAGAAATATTAGATAAACAAGTAGGTATTGATATAGATGGCGATAAAAAGCCAGATATAAAACTCGA
>Ga0209232_1001862_pt1 | contig 10974 bp, 9 predicted proteins | sample ETNvirenome_2_60_FD_184066 | JGI IMG/M metagenome (GOLD analysis project Ga0209232, IMG submission 184066) | Marine viral communities from the Pacific Ocean - ETNP_2_60 (SPAdes) (version 2) | ecosystem: Environmental > Aquatic > Marine > Oceanic | place: Pacific Ocean | collected 2013-06-22
AGTACTAGTTTAGTAACAGGTGATCACGTATTTGATTATGCAGATCCTAAGTTTGCAAGAAAAGATCAAGCAGAGGTATTTGCTAACAATGTAACTATAACAGGTGATTTAATTGTTTCTGGAACTACTACTACAATTAACACTGCTAACCTAACTATTGAGGATAATATAATGATTCTTAATAGTGGACAAACAGGCACCCCTGCCGCTTCTTTAAGATCGGGTATTGAAATAGAAAGAGGGGACTCAACTAACGTAAAATTACAATTTAACGAAAATACCGATAAATGGGAGTTTACAAATGATGGCTCAACATTTTATCAGTTTCCAATAACTATAGGTGATTTAGCTTCAGCTAAGTTAGAGTTAGATCACGACCTAATAATAGATTCTAAAATAGTAACAAAGCATAGTAATACTGTAAAAACTATGACCGTTACTGTTGTAACCAAAACCGCATCACATCCAACTCACAGTGTTGGTAGTACATTAGGGTATTCTATAGATGGTGTAGAATCACCTGAACTGACTTTTGCTGTAGGAAATACTTATAAGTTTGATCAGTCAGATTCAAGCAACGGGACTCATCCATTACTTTTTTATTATAATGAAGATAAAACAGGAGGAACATACTCATCAGGTGTAACTACAAATGGAACTCCAGGTCAAAGCGGTGCGTATACACAAATTATTCCTACAGAGTCAACACCTACTACATTATATTACCAATGTTCTGCTCACGATAATATGGGCTGGAAGTCTGTATTTAATACAAGAAACCTAACAGGACTTACTACAGATAACTTAACTGAAGGTTCATCTAATTTATATTTTACAAATGCAAGAGCAGATGGCAGAATAGCTGCCGCTTCAATAAACGCGTTGTCTGATGTAGATATTTCAACAAGTGCCCCTTCTACAGGACAAGCGCTTGTTTGGGACGGTAGTAAATTTGAGCCAGGTGCAGTTGGTAGTACACTAACTGTTAAAGACGAAAGCACAGCCCTTAGTACCGCCGCTACTACACTAAAGTTTGCAGGAACAGGTGTTACAGCCTCTGGAACAGGCACAGAAAAAACAATTACAATACCAGGTGGAACTTCTGGTATAACAGTACAAGAAGAAGGTAGCGATCTATCTACTGCAGCTACAACTTTAAACTTTACAGGAAGTGCCGTTACGGCTTCCGGTACAGGTGCTGTTAAAACAATTAATATAACAGGTGGTGGTAGCAGTGGTGGTACTGTTACTATAGAAAAAAACGTATATACAGGCGATGGCTCAGATGTTACATTTGATACAACAACGGCTATTGCTAATGAAAATAACGTACAAGTATATATAGACGGTGTCTACCAATCTAAAGATAATTATACAACAAGTGGTAGCACTGTAACTTTTGGAACAGGTAATGCTCCACCAAATGGAACGTCTGTAGAGCTTATACATATGGTATCTACCTCTGGGGTTATAGCAAGAGATAGTTTTACTGGTAACGGTTCAGATACAGTATATGTACTTTCTATGAGTATTTCAAACGAAAATGCTACACAAGTATATTTAGATGGCGTATATCAAAGCAAAAATAATTATTCAACTTCTGGCAGTACATTAACGTTCTCCACCGCTCCACCGAACGGTACTGCTATAGAGGTTGTTCATATAAAAGCAGTTGCCGCATCATCTTTAAATCAAAATAATTTTACTGGTAACGGCACTGCAACAAACTTTGCATTATCACAAACTATTGATGATACCGCAAAAACATTTGTATTTATACAAGGTGTTTATCAAGAAAAATCAACTTATAGCATATCAGGCACAACATTAGTTTTTAGTACTCCGCCTCAAAACGGTTATACTATTGAGGTTATGGCATTTAGTACTATATCAGTTGGTAATGCCGTAATTGGAGCAACTGATTGGCAATCTGCTATTAAAACAGCAAATTTTACAGCTGTTGCAAAAAAAGGATATTTTGTTAACACGGCATCAGGAGGGGTTACAGTAACTTTACCTTTAAGCCCATCGCTTGGTGATACAGTTGTAATTTCAGATTATGGAGGCAGCTCAGCAACTAATAAAATAACTTTTACTTCATCTAATAATATACAAGGAGGATCAGGTAATAAAGTATTAGCTACAGATAATGGCTCGGTAAAACTTGTTTATTCTGATTCAACTAAAGGATGGGTTACTGCATCAGATTCAAATAACGCATTAGTTGATGAGCTCATTATAGTAAATTATTTAGTTGGTGCTGGTGGAGGTGCTGGAGCTACTAATGCAGCCGCCGCCGGAGTTGGAGGCGGAGGAGCTGGAGGCCTTAGAACATCTTATGGATCAACATCAGGTGGAGGAGCTAGTGCAGAATCTACCTTAACAATGAGTCCTGCTACAAATTATACAGTAACTATTGGTGCGGGTGGAACAGGCTCTACAGACTATACTGCGGCTACCGATGGGTCAGACACTGTTTTTTCAACCATAACTTCAGTAGGAGGAGGAAAAGGAGGTACTGGTACTGGCCAAGGAAGTACTGGTGGATCTGGTGGTGGATCTGGTAGAAATTATACATCTGCAGGTGGCGCGGGTACTGCAAATCAAGGTTATGCCGGCGGTGCTGGGGGCTCATTACTATCAGGCAATAGAGGAGCTGGTGGAGGTGGTGGTGGTGCTGCTGGTGTTGGTGCTGCAGGATCTTCTAGTGGTAGTGGCGGAAGTGGTGGAGCTGGTGGTACCGGATTATCTGTCGCTATAACAGGCACTGGCACATTTTACGCCGGTGGAGGAGGTGGTGGAACTAGCTCAGGAACTGGTGGTGCCGGAGGATCATCTATAGGAGGCGATGGAGGAAATGCTGCTGCCGGAGGATCTGCTGCTGCAAATACCGCAAGCGGCGGCGGCGGAAGTGGCTCTACGGGTGCTGGTGGAAATGGAGGCTCTGGAATTGTTATATTAAGATATGCTAGCAGCAAAATATTAACTAACCCAGGCGGCGGTTTAACATTTACTACAGACAATACTACAGTAGCTGACACTAAAATAACAACATTTACTGCAGGAACTGGAAACATACAATTTAACTAAAATATGGCACATTACGCTTTTTTAAATATGCAAAACATAGTTACCGAAGTAATAGTAGGTAAAGATGAAACTGAAGGCCCTAAGAATTGGGAAATGCATTATGGTAATATCCGCGAACAGGTTTGTAAAAGAACTTCTTATAATACATTTGCAGGAGAACATAAACTAGGTGGCACACCATTTAGAAAAAATTATGCTGGTATAGGATATACATATGACGCCGCAAGAGATGCTTTTATACCTCCTCAGCCTTATGCTAGCTGGACACTAGATTCTAATAAATGTATATGGGAACCACCTGTAGAATATCCTAGTGATGGTAAACAATATACATGGAACGAAGACACTACGTCTTGGGATGAAATAACTTAGTATGGCACAAACTAAAGTAAAATCTGAATTAATAGATGGAGGTTTAGGCACTGACTGGCAGTCCACTATACAAACTTCTAGTTTTACTGCCGAAGCCGGCAAGGGTTATTTTGTTAATACAACATCGGGTGTTATTACTGTAACTTTACCAGCTGGCGTAGTAGGAGAAGAAATAATATTGCAAGATTATGCCAGAACATTTGATACAAATAAAATAACTATTACTGCTAATGGCAGTGAAAAAATACAAGGCGGAACAGCTAATAAAATTTGTACTACAGAAAATGCTCTTGTAAGATTAGTATATCAAGATGCTACTCAAGGATGGACAGGCAATAATATAGCTTCGGACACAGCTGTTGTAAATTATTTAGTTATAGCTGGCGGTGGTGGAGGAACTTTATATAACGGCGGTGGTGGCGGTGCAGGTGGCTATAGAGCTTCATATAATAGCGAAGCTTCCGGGGGTGGTGGATCTTCTGAAACAGAACTAACTTTAAACGGAGGAACAAATTATACTGTAACTGTAGGCGCAGGAGGAACATCAAATCTTGGAACAAGTGCAAATTATAATAGAGGAACAAATGGTAATGATTCAGTTTTTGCTACTATAACTTCACTTGGAGGCGGCGCCGGTGGTGCTAGAGCTTCTAATGGACCTGGACAAGACGGTGGATCTGGCGGCGGGGGCGGATCTTACAGTGTAGGAGGATATGTTGCTGGTAATGGTACCGCTAATCAAGGTTATGCGGGTGGGGCTGGAGCCGACTATGGAAACTACCGCGGTGGTGGGGGTGGTGGTGCCGGTGGAGGCGGTGGAAGTAGCGCTGGAACCGGTTCTGGAGGTGCAGGAGTTGCATCTACAATAACAGGTTCATCTGTAACAAGAGCAGGTGGTGGTGGTGCTGGTGCAAATAGTAGCCCTGGTGGCGGTGGAGCAGGTGGTGGTGGTGCTGGAACATCTAGCTTTACTATGAATAGTGGAACTGCTAATACTGGTGGAGGTGGTGGTAGTGGTGCTATGTCAGGTACTGCACAAGGGGGTCTTGGCGGTTCAGGTGTTGTTATACTAAGATATTCCAATACTAAAACTATAACTATAGGTTCTGGTCTAACTGGAACAACCGCTACAGTTGGAAGTGATAAAGTAACAACACTTACAGCAGGTACTGGAAATATACAAATAAATTAAAAATGGCAATAACAAAAGTAACAAGCAACGTATTATCAGACGATTCTGTTTCTTATGATAAATTAGGGGTAGAATTTACAGCATCTTCTGCATTGTCAGGAACAGCAATAGATTGGGATGTAGCACAAGTATTTACAAAAACACTTAGTGAGGCTACAACGTTTACCTATGCAAATGATGAAATAGGCATGGTAAAAGATCTTGTTTTAACTGGTGACTATGCAATTACGTGGCCTTCGGGAACTAAAATAATAACAGGTACATATGATGGTTCTGTTGCAAACTTAATACAAGTTGTTAAAACAGCAGCAGGACAATATTGGTTATCAATTTCAAAAGAAGCATAATAATGATAGCAATAGAAAGAAACGGAACAATACAAACTTTTAATAGACTTCCAAACGAATGGAATGACGATAAAGGCTATCATATAAATTTTAGGAAAATTACTAATAAAGAAGATTATGGCTTTTATGATGTTGTAATACCTTCGCATGATTCTCTTACGCAAACTTTATCTGAAATATTTTGGGATGCTGATAATAAATTATTTACATATACTATAAATAATATTGATTTTGATGCAACATATACAGTGGAGATAGAAGATGAAGAAGGTAATAAAACAGAAAAAACAAAGTCTGTATACGATCAAGACGAATTAAAAGCAAATATTATTTCTGAATTAAAAAATAAAGCTAATAATATGCTATTGCCAACTGATTGGTATGCTAGTAGAAAATCTGAATTAGGTACAGCTATACCTGATTCTATATTAGCATCCAGAAAATCTATTAGAGATAAAGTTGATATAATAGAAGCACAAGTAAACGCTTTAAGTAATACAGAAAGTATAATAAAATTTACATATACTCTTACTGAATAAATGTTAGGCAAAAAAATTATTAACACCGGAGGCGTAGCTTGTACTACAGATACTGCACAGATATTAGATGGAGGTACAACAGATTCCGTTGCTCTTTACAGATTTGAAGATAATGCTAATGACACATCTAGTTCTACGGGTAAGTTTGGCAAAGGCGCTGTATTTAATGGTAGTAGTAGTAGGATAACATTGCCTAAGCTTACAGGATTAACGGCCGACGTAACTGTTTCAGGATGGGTAAATATAGGGAATACAACAACGTCCAATAGGATAAGATTTATCGAACTAAATACGAATGCAAATGGTTATGCGGGAACCATGTCGGTTATGTATAGGCCAAGTGATGGTCAATGGCTAGTAAGATCAGGAAACGGTACTTCTACAAATTCTAATGTATTAACACATACATACACATTAACACAATTAACTTGGTATAACGTATGCTTTACTAGAGATGATTCTACTAATGTAACTAATTTTTATGTTAATGGTTCTTTACAAGATACAGAAACCGTATCTGTTTCTTCTTCGTACCCTTCTAACGCAACAGGAGTAATTGGAGATTTAAATTATAGTGCGGGGTTAAATTATAATTGGTTAGGCAAAATAGATCAAGTTCGTGTTTTTAATAAAGCATTAAGCGCTTCTGAAATAACAACACTTTATAATGAAACTACAACTACAGCTAATACTTTACAAGTTTTGGGTGATACTAGTTGTGTTGCAGCATATACTTTTGAAGGAAATGCAAACGATTTAGATACTACAACTCCAGAGAATGGAACAGCATCAAATGTAATATATGATTACAGCGGCACTACGTCTAATGTAACTTATGCCACAGGCAAATTTAATAAATCTGCTGTGTTTAATACTAATGGATTAATAACCGTTTCTTCGGCTCTTCCATGGACTAATTCTTTTTCTATTTCTATGTGGTTAAAGCCTAGCTCCGGATTATCTGCTAGTAATTATTATATACCTTTCTATCAAAAAGGTTACGATAGTGGTATTGGGGGTGTGGGGCTTGCTTTTTATATATATGGTTATACATTACGCCCTTGGGTTGGAACAATTGGCGGTAGCTATTATAATATATTTAATACAGGAACTTTAACTGCGAACCAATGGAACCATGTAGTTTTAACAAGAAATTATGGTGTTGCTTGGGAATTATTTTTAAATGGTAGTTCTTTAGGAACTTATACTGCTCAGGGATTAACTAATGATTTTTCAGATACAGAATATTATTTTGGCGGATATTTTGGTGGATATTATGGTTATATCGGAGAAATAGATCAAGCAAGAATATTTAGCAAAGCGTTAAGTCGGGGTGAAATAAATAATCTTTATAATGAGACTACAACCACAGCAGCACTAGGTACTATAACAAACCCATCTACTATAGCATATTATAAAATGGCTGATGCTACAGATGAAACTGGTTCTTATGATGGAACGGTTACAAATGTAGATTTTAATGTTCAAGGCAAATATGGTTTTGCTGGTAATTTTAACGGTTTAAATAGTTCTAGCAGATCAAAAATAATAACAAGTAATCTTCCTACTTATAATAATTATTCAATAAGTTTTTGGATGAATCCTAGAGACGTAACTAGCGACGCAGATATTTTAATGGGCACTTCTGATAACTATTCTAGTGCGATTGGATTTGGGCTATATACAGGTCATCCAAATGATGGAGATTTAACATGGGCAATATGTGATGGTTCAAGTAGATTAAATGTTATTGCTTCTGGTTTAAGTGCTAACCAATGGCATCATGTGGTTGTTACACAAAATATATCTAACAACGAAAAAAAAATATATATAGATAATACTTTAAAAACTACAAGTACTAGCACTATAAATAATACAAATGTAACATACTCATTAATTATTGGTGGTTATCAAACATATAATAATTCTGCTTATGATGGAAAACTTGATCAGATTAGAATATTTAATAAAGCAATTAGTGCTTCAGAAGTTACAAAACTTTATAATGAAGTGCAATGTGCTAATACTATAACTGCACCTGAAAGTTATTTTAATACAAAACTATATACTGGAAATAGTGGTACACAGTCTATAACAGGAGTTGGGTTTCAGCCTGACTTGGTTTGGATAAAAAGTAGGAATAATAACTATAACCCCACCTTGTATGATTCAGTCCGAGGAACAGGTACTTCTAAAGCGATTTATTCAAATGAAAATGTTGCTGAAAATACCTATCCAACTTTAAATAATTTTGTTTCTTTTGATACAAATGGGTTTACACTTGGAGCAACTTCACATACTAATAATATTATTAATAAAACAAGCGATAATCTTGTATCGTGGAACTGGAAAGCAGCCACATCTAATACAATTAATAATGATGGAACTATACAAAGTACAGTAAGAGCATCACAAGAATCTGGATTTAGTATTGTAAAGTGGACAGGTTCGGGTACTAATGGTGATACTGTTGGGCATGGCCTTGCTTCTACTGGTACCTCAATGCTTGTAATTATGAAAGATTTGGGTGCAACTAATGACTGGATGGTAATAACTAATAATCTTTGGTCAAGTCCTAATCAACAATATTTAAAACTAAATACTAGTGCTGGGGTAGCCTCTTCAGGAGCGGATATTTATAATGTTAATAACACTACATTTAAAAATGATTATAGAAATACATCTGGTAATGAGCACATTGCTTATTGTTTTGCAAATGTAGACGGTTATCAACGCATAGGTTCTTATGTTGGGAACAGTTCAACTAATGGTCCTTTTATTTACACAGGGTTTGAGCCCGCTTTTATATTAGTTAAAGGAGCGACATCATCATACGCATCACATTGGATGATTATAGATAATAAAAGAGATACTGATAAAGAAAAAGATAAAAGATTATTAGCTAATTTATCTAATATTGAAACAGATGATGCTAATTGGAAAACTGAATTCTATTCTAATGGATTTCAACCAAAATCTACTTTTTCAGGTTATAATCATTCATCAGGCAATTATATATTTTTAGCTATAGCTGCAAATCCAGATACTACAGCACCGACCAAAGCTAATAGTTTTAAAACTAAAATACATACAGGAAATGGTGGTACGCAGTCTATAACAGGAGTCGGGTTTAAACCGGATTTTACTTGGTTAAAAAGTAGAGATGACTCAAGAGAGCATAGGCTTTTTGATACTGTAAGAGGTGCAACAAAAGGTATTTCTAGTAATATTACTAATGCGGAATTTACAGAAAACTCATTAACAGCTTTTAATACAGATGGATTTACACTTGGGAGCGCAGGCAATCAAAATGTTTCAAGCGAAGACTATGTATCATGGAACTGGAAAGCTTTAGATCATGATAGAAATTTAGCTGCTATAAATAACGACGGTAGCATTCCAAGTTTGGTTAGTGTTAATCCAGAAGCTGGGTTTAGTATTGTGAAGTATACAAGCACAACTAATTCAAGTGATACAGTAGGGCACGGCCTTTCTTTACCACCTAAATTATATATTACAAAGCGACTTGGCACCGCTGCCTCTTGGTGGACATATACCACTGTTATTGATGGAAGCTTAGATTATATGGCACTTGATAGAACTGATTCAAAATATAATTCTACAAAAGCAGCACCAACATCAAGCGTTTTTACAACCGACTATGGCTCTGTTGATAATATAATTACATACTGCTGGCATTCTGTAGCTGGATATAGTTCTATAGGAACGTATACCGGGAATGCAAGTACAACAGGCCCTTCTGTAACGGTTGGATTTAGACCGTCTTGGGTACTTATTAAAAAAACTTCTAGTACAGGAGGTTGGTATATTTTTGATGCTGTAAGGGCGGGCAGCACAACAGCTTTTCCAAAAATGTTATATGCAAATTTAAATAATGTGGAATATGACACAACTGGAACAGCTTATGATGGGATGGTTATTACTACTACAGCTACCACTTTTGAAGTAGACTTTAGTAGTGCTTGGACAGATTTAAACGCTTCTGGGACTACCTATTTATATATGGCATTTAAATAAAATTAAATATGGCTAAAAAACGTTTTAAAGATACCGGCGTTGGGAAGTTCTTATTAGAAAAAATTCCTAACGTCGTTGGCTCAATAGCGGGTGATACACCTGTTGGGTCTGTAATACAGGCTATAATTGGTGGCTCTGATATGTCAGAAGCCGATAAAAAAATTGCGCTTAAAAAATTAGATATTGAGAGAGCTGAAATAGATGGCACAACAAGGCGCTGGGTTGCAGATGCAACTTCAGGGTCATGGCTTGCCGCAAATGTCCGTCCTTTAACTTTAGTTTTTTTAACAGTAAGTTACGTAGCCGGCTGGTATATGGGCTACCCTTTAGATTCTATAACCGGTCTTCTTACAATTGTAATTGGAGGTTATTTCGGATCGCGCGGAGTAGAAAAAGTATTTGGAAATAGTAAACATAAATAAAAAATGCAAGACCTTAAAATATACGGAATTTCCGTAAGCGGAATAACCTTTTCTTTTCTGCCAGATATAAACCCAATGTTACAAACAGTAGTATTACTATTAACTATTGTATATACTGTAATTGGCATAACACAAAAATTAAAAAAATAAAATGAAATATTTTAATGAATCTGAATTTAGTAATTTTGAAATGATGGATGAAAAGCTTTTGTCTATGCTAGATAAAATGCGTGAAATTTATGGTTATGCAATTAAGATTACGTCAAGCTATCGAAGCCCCGAACATCCAATAGAAGCTGCAAAAGAGCAACCAGGTGAGCATGCTTATGGCGCTGCCGTTGATATTGAAAGTGTTGGTGGTGGCAAAACATTTAGATTAGTAAAAGCCGCAATTGAAGCAGGCTTTACTAGGATAGGTATTAGTAGGAAAAGAGGATTTATACACTTAGGCATTGGATATTCCGGTGCACCTGACACAACAATTTGGACATACTAAAATGAAATTAATTAGAAAAATATCTATTGGCCAAGATTATAAAAACGAAGCAATGCACTATTCTGTAGGTCAAGAAGTTTATGGTGGTCACACAATTTGTGATATTATAGAAAAAGCAGAAGGCTATTCAATTTATATTGAAAAAGACGGTGCGCAGTTACCGTGGAAACAATTTAATAAGAACATGGCTGTTTCAATTGAATACAATTTAGATTATTAATGAGATCTTTATACAATTATATTATATTTACAAAAGAACGTTATAATAATAAAAAAGACTTAGAGGGAAAAGAACTTATACTAAATACTGAAATTACAGAAAGAGATTTTCATTTTGTGAATAGAATTGGTAGAGTAGTTAGTGTACCTATTAACATAAAAACTCCTATACAACCTGGAGATGATGTAATTATTCATCATAATGTTTTTAGAAGATGGTTTGATGCTCGAGGTAATGAAAGAAATTCAGGTTCTTTTA
>Ga0209232_1001866_pt1 | contig 10956 bp, 6 predicted proteins | sample ETNvirenome_2_60_FD_184066 | JGI IMG/M metagenome (GOLD analysis project Ga0209232, IMG submission 184066) | Marine viral communities from the Pacific Ocean - ETNP_2_60 (SPAdes) (version 2) | ecosystem: Environmental > Aquatic > Marine > Oceanic | place: Pacific Ocean | collected 2013-06-22
ACTGCAACCAAGAATGTTTAGAGATCAAATGCCACCACTTGCTTTTCCTTTTGGATATATGATTATAAGTTCTACTTTTATGTTTTTTGATGATGATGATGAGGAGCAAGATGGCAACGAGGAGTTCTAGTAACAGAGGTGTTAGTGGTAGAAATACTAATGTACCACCAGCAGCAAGAAATTATAGCGATACAACACAGGCAGTTCGTAGAATACCTGGTGTAGATTATGGTGAACAAAAAGCATTAACAGAACAACAACAAGCTGCACCATTACCAAAAGACAGTACTCCACAAGCACAACCAAGATCAGCTAGACCAATGCCTAATGTAGATGTATTTGGTGCAACACAAAGACCAACAGAACCTGTTACAGCAGGATTAGACTTTGGTCCTGGTGTAGGTCCTGCTCAACCACCACAACAAAATGTAAATGATTTGTTATATCAAATGTATGTTATGACAGGAGATACTGCATTACTTCAGTTGGTGGATTTTGACTAATGGCAATTAAAAATTTTGGGTTTGATGATGACTTATATGATGATAATTTTCAAGAACAATTTGAAACACAAGAAAAAATATCACCAGTAGTATCACAAGAACAAGCACAAAGAGCAGCACAGATTGCTAATAATTATCCTAATTTACCACCTAGCGTAGTAGCTGCTGCTGCACAAATAGGTATAGGTTTTGATGATATTAATTTAGAACAAATATCTAAAAAAGTAGAGTTACAAGCAGAAGAAAAATTTAATAATATAAAAAGATTTGTTAGTGAAAATCCATTAGCTAATGAAGTTAAAAATAATAGATTTTTTCAATTTATAGGCAGTCCTATAGATAACATATTAAAACCTACTACAAGAGGTTTAGTAACAGGATTTGTTGATATTTACGAAGCATTAGCTCCAGCTATTGCAAGAGCAGCAGAATTACAAGACCAAAATCCAGATCTGTCTTTTAGTGATGCTTACAAACAAGCAGTTAAAGGAACATTACGCACACCTAAAATATTAGAAGCTATACAATCTGGAGAAAATTTTGATATGGGTAGAGGATGGTTAAAGTTATCTACTGATCCTTCTGATACAGAGGAATATAAAAAACTTATAGCAGCAGGACACGACCCAATATATGCAAGAGAGTATGTTTTACAAGAAGTTTTAGGAACACAGATAGATGTTGAATCAAGAGAAACAGCAGAAAACATAATACAGTTTCAAGGAGAGTTAGGTCAGCAATTTAAAAATGCAGGATTAAACCCTTCTGTATCTCCTGGTAGAAAAGTATTTCAAGAATTTGGTGGATATGATTTATTTGAACCAGGAACTAAACAAGCACAGTTTGCAACAGGTGCATTAGATTTTGGTTTTCAATTAGCATCTCCTGAAAACTGGGCAACATTAGGTGTAGGTAAAATAAAAGATGCTAGAAAATTATTTGCAGTAGCAGAACGATTAGATGATGCAGGTGTTATTACAAGAGGTATAAGAAGTACATTTCACGGACCAACACTACAAGCATATCTTGCTAGTAGCAAAGGTGCAAAATTTAAAAAATTACTTTGGGATAATGCAGATAATCCATTTGAAATAATTACAAAAACAAAAGAATCTATTACAGATGCACAATTTTTTGCAGACCTTAAAAAACTTAAAGAAGGTACACCTGTTAAAGAGTATGGACAAGAAGCAGAAAAATTATTAGATGGTTTTTTATCTAATAAAGTTATAAAAGAAGGTATAGATAAAGCAGAAGGTGTAGGAACATCACGATTAATAGAAGCAACTAATATGTATGTTCCACAAGTAGTGCGTAGAAATGGGTTACAACAAAGATTGAAATTACAGTTTGCTCCTTCTTATGGAAGATTAATAGATGCAAACGATCCACAAGATGTACTTAAAAATCTTTATAGATTTAGTTTGCAATCTAAAGCATTTTTAAAAGAAACAGCAGAAGGTCAAACATTGGCTAATAAACTACTTAACGACACTATAGATGTTTATAACCAAGGTGGGGATATAAATATGAAACTTGGTAATGTTGTTGCTAATTGGTTAGAGCAAGATTTTAGAAAAGCATTAGTTAATTCTGGTGTAAATAAATCTGTAGCAAAAGCAGCAACTAAAGTAACAAGACAATTTAGTGATGATGCAGATATAGCAGCAGATATGAATAAAGGTAAGTTTGGAATGTTTAATAATGGTAAAGATTTTAATTATTCTCAAACATTAAAAGATAATGGTGTTCCTGCTAATACAGCAGATGAAATAAGTAGAGCATTGTTTTCTACACAGCTAAACAACAATATATTTTTACCAGAGCTTAATCAAGTAGTTAAAGCATCTAATCAAATGACAACAAAACTTCGTGGCAATATGACAAAACTTGTAGATAAAGTAGGTGGAGAAAATAGCGAATCATTTGTTAGATTTTTAGATTGGTATAACTCTGATATATTTAAACCATTAGCATTATTAAAACCAGCTTGGACAGTAAAGGTAATTGGTGAAGAACAATTACGATTAGTGTCCAGAGGTATATCTAATGGTGCATATGCTCCTATACAAATGATTGCAAGAGTATTTGGTAGAAGTGTAGGAACAGATGAAGCAGGAAAACTAAGTAAAGGTGTAGATCCATTATTACCTAGCGAAGCAACAGGTGGTTATTGGGCATCAGACTTAGCTTACGATAATGCACTTACAGGCATAAATAATGTAAGAGTAGCAAGAAGAAAAAAAGTTATAGGTTCAAGATGGGGTGCAATAGGTAGAGGACAAACAGAGTATAACGCAGCAGTTGTTAGAACTATATATCAAATGATAAATGATGAAATAGCTGTAAAAATTGCAAAAATAGAAAAATCAGAAAACTTAACAGTATTAGAAAAAAAAGTATTTTTAGATAAAATTGCTGACCAATTAAAAAATGGACCTGACAGAGCAAGATTAGAAAAAGTAGTAGGAGATGTATCACACCCATTTCATAAAGCATTAACAGATGATGCTGTAGCAAAAGAGTATGTATATTATTTAAGAGCAGCTATGCACCAACAATTAGGTGGAAATGTAGTAAACAAAGGTGCTAGTGCGTTTGATTGGGTAGAATCTTTAGCATCAACAAAAATGTTAGATGTTGTAGCAAGTAAGGGATTATTTACTACAGCAGGTGGAAAAAAATTAGGATTAAATAATTCTGCTGCTTTAGTTAAAAGCAAAATAAAAACAAAGAAAAAGAAAAAACAATTAGAAGAAGAATTAGGAGATGTAGATTTTGAAAAATTAGCTAACGATTTTATAGAAGGAAAAGTTACTGATGAAGAATTTACACAAATGGCAAAACTATTTTCACAATCACAAAACGAAATTGCAGATGCTTTTATAGGAACTTTTTATAATGATTTACCTTCTATTACTAGAGGTGAGTATGCACCACAGTTTAAAGGAGAAGGTTTATATAACAAAACTATAGACAGTTTATTTAATACATTAATGACAGTTCCTACAAATAAACTATCTAGATCACCTGCTTTTAGAAGATTGTATTGGAAGCGTGTATCAGAAACTATAGAGTTTTTAGGCAAAGATGCTAGAGATGAAATGGTAGAAATAGCAAACAAATCATTAAAAGAATTTACAAAGTATGACCCTAAATTAAGAAAGTATTTAAACAAAATAAATAAAGCTGGTTATTCAGGTCCTAAAGAAGCAATAACAGATGTTAATTTGTTTGACAAGATGGTAGCTTCTGATGCTTTAACACAGACAAAGAAATTACTTTATGATATATCAGAAAGAACTGTTATAGGTGATTCACTTAGATTTGCATTCCCATTCTTAGAAGCATATCTTGAAATCTTTAAAACTTGGACAGACATTACAAAAAAACAAGGTGGTAAAAACTTATTAAATGTAAACAAGTTAGTACAAAGTGGTAGTGAGCCAAACCCATTAGCTGATCCAACAGGTCAAAGAGGTTTCTTTTATACAAACCCTGTAAACGGAGAAGAAGTATTTGCATATCCAGGTACAGGACTTATACAAAAATATATGTTTCCAGAGTTTCAAGATACAGGTGTAGAAGCAGAGTTTCCTGTATATATATCATCAATTAACTTAGTAGCAGATATTATGCCTGGTATAGGACCTATTATTAGATTTCCTGCAAGTTACTTTAGAGAAAGGTTTCCAGAAGAAGGTTTTATAAATCGTACTATATTTGGAGATTTTGGTCCACCAAGAAATCTTATAGAGGGATTAGCACCATTTCCTGCTTGGGCTAAAAAGTTTTACTCTGCATATAAACAAGGTGGTACAGGTAGTGCTGACTTAAACAGATTATTTAACAATACAGTTATTGATACTTACAAAGCATTGATATATGCAGGTGCTATTGATGACAGCTCACCAGAAGGTGCAGAACAAGGATTAGAGTTAGCAACATCATATGCAAGAAGAATATTTGCAATTAGAGGTGTATCACAGTTACTAGGTCCTTCGGGTTCTGCTGCTCCATTATGGACAGTTACAGACAAATCAGGTAATTCATTATTTATAGAATCTTTAGCAGATACATATAGAGATTACAAAGCAGCTAATGATGGAGATGATTATGAAGCTACTGCAAGGTTTATAAAAGAATTTGGATTAGATCCAACAGCTATGCTGACATCAAAATCTAAATCAGTTGTTGCTAGACCACAAACTGTATTTGCTGCACAATGGGCAAGAGATAATGAAGATTTGTATGATGATTTTAACTCTACTGCATTTTACTTAACACCTACTGATGTAGATGCAGAGTTTAGTTATGATGCTTACCTTAACGCACTAGATAGTGGAACATTAGTACCTAGAACACCAGGTCAATGGATATTAGCTAAGAACAGATTATTAGGTTCTATTGCTTACGAAAACTTTTTGCGTAACACAACTGTAGGTGGAACAACATTAATGAACACAAATACAGAAACAGCACAGTTGCTTAAATGGACAAAACAATCACAACTAATGCAACAGTATTGGGGTTATGGGCAAAACGCAGGTTTTGAAATGGATAAACCAGATACAGACTTTTTGTTACAGGAAATGGGTGGACAAACATATCTACCAGATCGTACATCTAGTTTTAAACAAGGTTGGATAAAGTCTGATTACACTCCTATAGATAAATTAAAAGATAATAATGCTGCTATTGCTTATGGATTGTATAGAAAAGAGTATGACAAGATTGTAGCTGAAGGACTTAACAGAGGTTACTCTCCAACATCTATAAGAAGTAGTAGAGAATTAGCACCAGCAAGAGCATATTTAAGAAAATTAGCGACTAAACTTATAAGTGATTACCCAGAATTTGGTCCTTTGTACAATAGTATTTTAGAGAACGAATTAAGGGAAGAAGTAGCAGATGCTGAATTGTTAGGATTTTAAATGAACGAAGATGTAAATAAATTTGTAGATGAACTTGTTAAACAATTAGAATTACCAGGTCGTAATACAAGTATAAGTGATGACCTTATTGCAGAGTTAAAAAGCAAAGCAACTGTAGAAGATGCAAAAGCAGCAGCAACTATTAAAGAAATAGATGTAACAATAATTAATGATGCTTTAGAAGCAGTAGGGATTATGGACACATCAGTAGAATCAGATGACATAACTGCATTATTTGGATTAGGTGATGATGACATTATTGGTGGTTTGCCAAGTGATTACATACCTAGAGAGCCAACAGCAACAGATTTTTACAAAGAAGGCGATCAATACAGAATATTTGCAAATTTACCAACAGAGGATTTGTATTCTTTACAAGCAAGATTAATACAAGGTGGCTTGTTAGCGAGGGGTGCATTCACACCTGGAGATTTTGATACTGCAACTGCAACTGCTATATCACTTGTTTTAGGCAGACAAAATAGATTAGGTGTAAAAACAGGAGAAAAAAACATAGCTTGGAATGAATCATTACTACTTTATCAAAATGAACCATTACCAAGTGGATCAGAAGTATCTGTGTATTTACCACCAGATTATGCAGAAGTATCAACAAGAATCAGAAATTTATTTACTGAAGAATTAAACAGACAACCTAAAGGTTATGAGTTAAAATTATTAGCAGAAAAGTTTTACAATGATGCTTCTTTGCAATCACAACAACAATCAGAGTTATCAGAGATGGCTCTTGGACCTACTGTAAGTGAACTAGAAGCAGGAAATGTAGGAAGTAAAGACATACAAGGTGTAGTATCAGATACAGGATTACAGCAAGTATCTCCTACAGGTAGGTTATACGAAAACTTTAATAATTTAATACAGAAAGAAAAGGATAGGTTAGGAGCTAACGCTGATATACAAACAACTGGTCGTAATATGCTTGGTACTATTCTCGGTACAAGGAGATAATATGGCTGATTCAAGAGAACTACAAGCCTTTAGATTTGGAATAGCACTTACAGAAGGTGGTGGAAAAATAGATTACCAACAAGGAAACTCTGAAAGTGGTGCTTATGGTGCATATCAATTCGTTCCTAAGTGGTGGGATTGGTATTCAACAGAAGCAGGTTATCCTGGTGCAGACATCAAAGATCCAGCAGTACAAGATGCTGTTGCTAAATATTGGTTTAATAGAAATTACAATGATTTAGGTTCTTGGGAACTTGCAGCAGTTGCACATTTTGCAGGTAGAAAAACAGCGTTTTTAGCAAAAGAAAATGGTTTTGATTCTATAAAAAACTTTAAAGATTCTACAGGTACAACTATAGAACAATATGTTAATAAAACTATGCAGAATTACAATGAACAAATGCAGATGATGTCAAAAGTAGATGAAGATGTTGGAGCATTAAACTTACCTGATTTCGGTGCAGGATTTGGTGGATCATATGATGGTACAGAAGTAGTCAATAGAGAAGCAGCTACAGTATTAGATGCTATATCTACAGGTATGAGTAATGGTGGTAGAAAAAAATTACCTATAAACACACAAGCAGAAAATGAAACTATATAATGGCTGATAAAATAATACAACAAGGCGATAGAAAATCACCAGAAGAAGTAATTGAGTTATTACAAAAATATTTTCCTGATGCAATAAATCAAAAGATAGGACAGGATAATAAATTAGCAGTATTGTATGCAACATTTTATGGAGAATCTAGTTTATTTGCTACTGTGCAATCAGGTTTTGCTGCTACTAATCAAGACATAGATAACAGATCTGGTAAAGCAGAGCCATCATTTGGTTTAGCACAGATAAATGCTGATGTGCATTTAAGTAGCATATTAGACAAAATGGGTATAGATAAGACTGACACAAGCATACAAAATGCTATATCTAATAAAAACTTTTATGATTTAGATGATGCAACACAGTTAGCAGTTGCAACTTGGTTATCAAACCCTGACAACAATATGACAATAGCAGTTGAATTAATGAACTCTAAAAAAGGTATTACACATTGGACTGCGTATAAACCTAATAATTCTACTTGGCAAATGCAATATCAAGCAGGTTTAACAATACCTAATTTTACTCCTACTGCACCACCAACACAAACAACACCAACACAAACTATAGAAGGTGGTGGAACGCCAACAACATTGACAGCCTTTAATGAAAAGAAATATGCAGATGCTTTAGAAAACCCTAACATATTAAGCAACAAGGATGCTGTAAATGTTAATTGGAATTTATTAACAGAATTAGGAAACAAAATAGGAAAAGATGAAAAGACTGTATTTTTTGACATTATGAATACTTGGTTAGATATGACACCAAGTGCAAAATGGAATAATTTAGGTCAATTTATATCAAAAACATCATTTTTAAAAGATAACAAAGGTGATTTTCAACAGTTTCAAGATTTAGACAATATGATTTTTGAAAAATTAAATAATTATGATTGGGAAGCAGCACAAGCATATTATAACAGAGAAATACCTAAAGAAGAATCAGGTAGAAAAGCAGCACAATTTGTAGGAATAGCAGCGAATTGGTTGCAAAAAAAAGGTAGAATCGAAGATCAATTTTTTCAAAACATTATTGCCAACATAAAACAAACTTTTGATAACAAAGAAACAGCAGGTTGGTTTGCAGAATTTTTTGATGAGTTGGGTCTTTTTGGTATAGAAGCCAAAGAAGTTATAATTCCAGAAATTGTAGAAATTATAGAAAAATCAGATGAAATAGACCAGTCTATAAAAAATGCAGTAGCACAAATAGGTGTTACAACAGCAACAGAAACACCAGAACCTGAAACAGTTTATTGGGCAAGACAAGGAGATAGTTGGATAACAACTACAGAAACAGATAAACCTGCTGATGCAATATGGGGTTGGGAATTAGATGAATTTAATGGTGTAGATAAATCAGAGTTTGAACAAAGCAAGTATGCAGACTTTGCTGCTCTTAGTGCTGATTTTCCTAGACTACTAGATTTAGCAACACCAGAAGATACAACAGCAACTACGCCAACTGTTACACAAGAAATATCAAGAGATTGGAATACAGATGGTTCTAACATAATAGAGCTTGGTGGTAAAAGATATGCTCTGTTTGTAAAAGATGATTCATTTAGAAGTGCAGGATCGGAAGATGAATTTAATGATTTATTAGATGAAGGTTATAGACCTATAGGTAATGAAAACCCAATATGGACAGATTTTAAAACAGAAGACAATATAAGTGATGATGACATAAATGTATTAGTAGAAGATACTGTAGATTACGAAACAATAGCTATGTATGATTCAGACAAAAGAGATGGCTCTGCACCATTTCAAGTTGCAGAAGCTATGGCAACTACAGCAGATACTACAGCAGATACAACAGCAGATGCAGTAGAAGATGAAGCACAACTTGTAACAGAAACACTAAATGATTTTAGCAACATACCTAAAAATGCAGTAACAATACAAGCAGGAGATCAGTTGTTTTTAGCTTATCAAGTTCCTGGTGTAGGTGTTCTTTATAATGAACCACCAATAAATATGCTTTACGAAGTATTAGGTAATGATTTGGTTGAAGCTGGTTTATTAACAGAAGGTGCAACACCCAATGTAAATATTAGTTTGCCATCTGTACAAGGTTTGAATCAATACGGAATAGTTGTTGGTGGAACAGATGAACTTACTGATGATGTAGAACACCCATTTATAAGATTTGTAGAAAATTTTGAAGCTGGTAAAAGAATAAATCCTTGGTTAGCAGATACATCAATAAACCCTAATACAGGAGTAACTTATCAACAAGAAGCTATTGAATTTTTAGCAGAACAAGCATTAGAGCAATTTACACCAGAACAAACACAAACTAGATATGAAAGTTCTGACTGGTATAGGAAATCTACAACACAACAAAAGACTTGGCTTACAACTGTATTAACACAACCAGTACAAGCTGAACAAGACATACAAGATAAACAGATAGAAGTTAGAGCTTCTATGGAAGCAAATGGTATTGCAAGTCCACCTGATGCGTTAGTTAATTGGATAGCAGACAAAGCAGTTACAGGTATGTGGACACAAACATATACAGACCAACAGGTAGCATTACTTGCTGATCCTTACAAACCAGGTACAAGAGATACAGGTATGGTGAACTTTATAGAAGGTGTAGGCGTAGGAACTCTTGATAGATTATCTGTAGGGGAAAAGACAGTAACAGATTTATACAGAAGATATTTAGGTCCATCATTAGGTAATGCAAGTGATGATGAAATAGCAGAAAAGGCAGGATTACTTAGGTCTGACCCTGATGCAGAACAACAACTTAAATCTTATTTAGAACAACAAAGACTTGCTATGTTTGGTAATTACACAAATCCAACTTTGACTTACAATGATATTGTGCAACCTTATAAAAACTTAGTCAATCAAGTGTGGGGTCAAGAAGTAGATGAAACACAAGATTGGTTTATAAAGATGGTACAAGATAATGATATTGAAAAAGCATATACAACACTTAGAGAAAAAGGTATAGATCAAGGTATTGAAAGAGTACAAGACCAAGCCTTAAATGATTTACAAAGCAGTATAGGACAAGGACAGATTGCACCACAGTTAGGAGCTAATTCATAATGGAAGAATTATTACAAAAAGCTAGAGCTTTATATCCAGGTTTACCTGATAGTTTTATACAGTTATTTGTTGGTTATTGGAAAAACACAGGAGATGCACAACAAGCTATAAGTCAAACAAGACAAGACCCAAACTATGACAATATATTTCCTGGTAATAAAACTGAACGAGGACAAATTAGATATGATGAAGTTACTTATTTTGCATTAGAGGATTCTTACATAGGAACACTTGCAGAGTATGGCATACCTAGAGCAACATCACTAAACATATTGCAAGATAGGTTTGTTAGTTTATTAGAAAATGAAGTATCTGCTAATGAGTTTCAACAAAGAGTTGCAGCAGTATATCGTGGAATACAAGAAAACATACCACAAGTGCAACAATTTTATGCAGATGAATTTGATATTAACTTAGATGAGCAATCAATCTTTCTTGGTGCATTAGACCCAACAGTAGGAGAAGATATAGTTGCAGGTAAGATTACTACTGCACAAATTGGTGGAGAAGCAGCTAGAGCAGGGTTTACTATATCACTAGAAGAAGCACAAAGAATACAACGATCTGGATTATCACAACAAGAAGCTAGAAGATTATTTACACAAGCACAAACAGAAATACCTAGAATACAAGAACTACAACAAAGAGAAGGTAGAGAACCTGTAGGTCAGTTTGGTTTAACAGAGTTTACAGAAGCAGCAGTATTTCAAACACCTGAAGAACTAGAGGAAATACGAAGATTAGAAAGAGAAGAAGAATCTAGGTTTGCTCCTGTCGGTGGTGCTGCTAGACAAGGTCGTAGAGTTACAGGATTAATAGAAGAATAAACATCAATATACTATATATAGTGTATAATAAAAGTATCGCATAGTGGT
>Ga0209232_1001867_pt1 | contig 10955 bp, 6 predicted proteins | sample ETNvirenome_2_60_FD_184066 | JGI IMG/M metagenome (GOLD analysis project Ga0209232, IMG submission 184066) | Marine viral communities from the Pacific Ocean - ETNP_2_60 (SPAdes) (version 2) | ecosystem: Environmental > Aquatic > Marine > Oceanic | place: Pacific Ocean | collected 2013-06-22
ACCAGGAGAAAATATTATTTGTGAAAATTCTGGTAGTAAAAATTCAAACTTACCATATTTTGCAGCACCCATAATGTTAATTTTTGGTGCGCCTGATTGTGTTCCAGCAACTTCTTGAATTACATAAACTTTATTTTCTTTCATGCTTGACAATATAGTTATAAATGTTATCTTGTCAACTAGAAAGAAGAAAAACTATGAACTATAAATTTAAAACAAAACCATACAAGCATCAAATGACTGCTTTAGAAAAGTCATGGAACAAAGAAACCTACGCATATTTTATGGAAATGGGTACAGGTAAAACAAAAGTATTAATAGATAATATGTCTATGCTTTACGATAAAGGTAAACTAGATGGCGCGTTAATTGTAGCACCAAAAGGTGTTGTTGGCACTTGGTATAGTAATGAATTACCTACGCATTTACCAAGTCACATAGAAAATGTGACTGTATTGTGGCAGCCAAATATAAACAAAAAACAACAACAAAAACTAGAAACTTTATTTGAGGTAGAAACGGCTTTACATATTTTAATTATGAACGTTGAAGCTTTTAGCACAGAAAAAGGTAAAAAATTTGCAGAAAAATTTTTACGATCACATAATACATTAATGGCTATTGATGAGTCTACTACAATAAAAAATCCTAGTGCTAAACGCACAAAAAACATTGTAGATTTAGCAAAACAAGCTAAATACAGACGTATTATGACAGGTTCTCCTGTTACTAAAAACCCATTAGATTTATATAGTCAATGTGAGTTTTTAGATTCTTATCTTTTAGATTTTTCTTCTTATTATGCATTTAGAAACAGGTATGCAGAAATGAAAACTATGCACGCACATGGCAGATCAATACAAGTTGTAGATAAATTTAAAAATTTAAGTGAGTTGTCTGACACTCTTAAAAATTTTTCTTATCGTGTGTTAAAAGAAGATTGTCTAGATTTACCAGATAAAATATTTATCAAACGTCAAATACAACTGACACCAGATCAATTTAAATTGTACGAACAAATGAAAGAACAAGCTTTAGCTATATTGCAAGGAAAAGTATCTAGTACAAAAAATTCTTTGACACAATTAATGAGATTACAACAAATAACTTGTGGTCATTTTACAGATGATAATGGTGCTATACAATCTATTAAAAATAATAGAATTGATGAATTAATGAGTGTGTTAGAAGATTTAGAGGGTAAAGCTATTATATGGGCTCACTATCAATATGACATTCATAAAATTATAGAAGCTATTAATAATGAATATGGTCCAGGATCTTTTGTTGACTACTATGGATTAACTCCAAAAGAAGAAAGACAAGACAATATTAAGCGTTTTCAAGAGGACCCTAAGTGTCGATTCTTTATTGGAACGCCTTCTACGGGCGGCTATGGGATAACTTTGACAGCTGCAAACACCGTAATTTACTATTCTAACGGATATGACCTAGAAAAACGTTTACAATCAGAAGATAGAGCACACCGTGTTGGACAGAAAAAACCTGTAACTTACGTAGATATAAATGCTGAAAATACTGTTGATGAAAAGATAGTCAAAGCATTAAGAAAAAAAATAAATATAGCTTCTGAAGTATTGGGTGAACAACTTAAATCATGGATTTAGTAGGACTATACGCGTAGCGCGCTAGAATTTTTTATCCTACGACTTTTCCACCAGACCATTTCATTTCCGGTAGTCCGTTTTCGTAGCTTTTCCCGTCGTAAGTAAGAACTTGTTTTCTGTTGGCTCCCGCTTCATTATAAGACACGTGGACCCAGCCTCCCGCGGGGTCGTCTTTTTTGTAAAACTCGAGGATCAATTGATCGAAGTCACAATTATTTTGAATCCAATATGCAGTTTGAATATTAGGCACGCCTGCTATTTCAAAATCTACCGCTTGGCCCTTAGCATGTTGGCTGGTTTTTTTTGAACCTATGGCCTCGCAAAGCGCTTCTGAACGATACCCTGATGTCACTGTAATTGGTTTGTCAAAGTGTGCACGAACCGGCTCTAGTATTTCATAGCATACATTCTCTAAATTTTTAATATCACCTGCTCCTGGTGAGTTGTCAATACCTTTACGCGTCGCTGTCATCGACTTTGTCATCTCTTCAAGTTTAAAATGTTTTGAAAGTTGCATAAAAAATTTTATTTTGTGATTAGTTGAAATATAACATAGATCAAACCGCTGATCAATGCACCAGAAGTAATTAATAATATACTTTCTATTCTCTGTATTTGAGTTTCAATAGAATGTATTTTATCATGAGTTTGCTTTTGCATTATCCTGCAAAGCTTTTCATGTGATTCAATTTTTTGTAATGCTTCGTCTTTTCTAGCCATTATGTTCTCCTAGCAATTACTTGTTCAGTTGGTGATAGTAATGCACTCTCCGTTCTTGTCAAGCCTGTTACTGGATTTTTTTGCGCAGTAGAAACAGACGCCATTTGTTTATTTGGCATAGGCATGTTTGGTAATGGTTTAACGGGTGCTTTACCCATAACATCACCTAAAGGATTAATAATGTTTTTAATTTTGTCTTTAATTATAGGAACATTTTTTTGTAAAAATTCTTGAGAACTACTTGGATCTTTTATAGGATCACCATTATCATCTTTAATTAAACTACCATTTTTATCTGTTAAATAATCTTCTCTTTCAGGATAATAACCACCTTCATATTGTTTAGTTTCTTTGTTAAATATTTCATTAGGAAAAAATTTATTGTCATCATAGTTTGATATAATTTTATCAAACTCTCTTTCAGGAAAAACAAAACTTCTTTTTAAATTGTAATACTCTCCTGGATTTTTTTCTTGTTGTTGCTTTAACCAATTTTTTATATATTTCATTTTTGTTTCAAATCTTTTTTCAGAATAATTTATTGGAGTAAATCTTCCATAAGCTAAATTATCTGCAAGAGTTGAATTTAATCCTGCATCTTCTAAAATTTCTATAATTTTTGATTTACTAAGATCTAATGTTTCTAAATCTTTTATTTTCATATGAACAGCTTTTTGTAATCTAAAAGCTTCTTCTTGCATTTTAGTAAATTCTCTTATCATGTCTCCAGGTGTATGAGTTTTCCAATGTTCTACTGTATAAAAATTTTCTGTTTCATCAACAGACCTTAAAGATCTATTTAAATTTGATGCGATAAATCTTAAATCTTTTTTAACATCTATTCGCATAATTCTAGTACCAGTAAATAATGCTAATAATTCATCTTTTAAATTAATTGATTTTCCTGATCTATTTAAATCACCCTCAAAACCCATTTTAATTTTTTCTGCTGTAGTTATAATACCTGGCTTAACACCATCTACTATATGATTTATTGATTTAGTTATAACAGCACGAAGATCTTGTTGCATGTCTGCTTCTGTGTAAATTCTAAAACCTTCTTTAGTTCTACCACCTCTTGTTGTTACATCTAAAAATCTATCAAAACCTAATGGCTCTGATATAAATGGTCCTAATAATTCTCTTACCGGTCCATTTTCTCCAAACAATAATCCTATAACATATGAATTAACTTCTTGTGGATTTATATTTTGAGACATTGCTTGATTAATAGCAGCATCAATTGTGTCATCAAACATATCGTAAGGAGTAAAATAAGAAAAATTTATAAAAGCAGACTCACCATTTTTCCATCCTTTAATAGGAATTAAATTTTTGTTTTTATCCCATGGAGCAGCACCAGATCTTTTGTATGCGTTCCACTGGTTTTCTGTTGTATTTGTTAAATAATAAGCTGTTTCAGATATACCTTTTCCTATTCCATATAATGTCATTGAGGCACCCATTAATCTTCTAATCCCCATTTGTCTTATTAATGGGTTAGCATGGCTAGACATTTTTAAACCCATGGCTATATTATTTGATGTAGTTCTAATTATTTCTGCAGGAAACGATACGAAATTACCAATTGGTAATTCTCTTATGCCTTGCACAACTGGTGGAACTTTACTGTATGTTGGATAAGTATTTCTTATCATAAAAGCAGCCGCTTCATCTAAAGCTTGATCTAATGATTTTGGAACATTTGATACTAAATCTATTTTACTAAAATCTTCGCCCATGTGTTTAAAAAAATTTTCTACATCATCTACAGATTTTAAAGCTTGACTAAACATTGATTTATCAAATTCATACCCATATATTTTCCAAAGATTATCACCTCCTGCATAAACCCTTGCAACTTTTTCTGTAACTGAAGGGGCTTTTAATAATTCTTGAGTAAGTCCTTCTTCTGTTTTTATAGTTCCAGCTTTTATTTTATTAAATATTGCTTTTAATTCTGAAGCAACAACGTTTTCATCTATAACACCATATTTTATAAGTTTTTCTATATATTCATTAAAAGCAGCGTTATCTATATTTTTTCCAGCTTTAAAAATATCTCTCATAACAATTTTAATTGCATCAGTTAAACTTGCATTGTGCCCAACGTGTCCATTTAACAATGCAAACATAGATCCAGCAGTTACATTACGCACTTGAGTTACTGGAGAATATAAAGTTTTACCAGCTTGAACCATTGCTTTAGGTCTAAGTATATAATTTCTATAAAAACCAGCTAACACGCTTCTATGAAATTGACCACCTACTCCTTTAAACATTTGTACAAATTCTGGAGAAGTCCATAATTGAGTTAATTCTGTTTTTAAATTATTTCCTATTTGAGGAAGTTCTTTTATTTGTTGTGCCGCTGGATATTTAACTATTGCATCTGCTTCATTTTTAAATAACCAACCATTTTTTAATCCTTGTTTTGCAATAAAATCAGCTGCTCTTTTTTGTGCATTAGCAGCAACAACATCTGATGTTGTAAATAAAATAGAAGCTTTTAAATTTTTTTCTACACCCAATAATTTTTGTATAGCATCAGGTAATTCTTCTCCTGTTTTTAAAAATTTATATTTTTTATCTCTTAAAATATTAGTTCCAATTTGTTTTAATATTTGTAATGGGTTTTTACCTTCTTGTCTTCCCTCAACTAAAATTTTTCTAGCTAAATCTTTTCCGTAGGATTGATATCTCTTATTAACATCCTCTATTTTAGAATATGTTTTATTTGCAGCTAATTTATAATCTTTATTTTTACTAATTACATTTTTAGCTAACCAATTTGCTGCGTTAGTAATTAATTTTTCATCAGGTGCATAATTTGGATTAGTAAAAGTTTTAAATGATTTAAATAAATAATTCTTAACATCTTTTTTAAGAGACATATCTAATGCTTTTACAATTTCATTTGCATCTTTTCCTTTAGGTAAAGCTTTTCTAAATTCTTCCATAACGTTTTCAATGTGTTTTTTTAATTCTTTAGTTGATCCTTGTAGTTCTTCAGGAAGATCTGTTAATTTTCTTTTACCTCTAAGAAACATTTCTATTTCATCTAAAAAATATTTTTCGCCAACAGGGGATGTATTATTTCCATTATATCTTTTTTCAAATTTTTTAGCTAAATTATATGATTGTTTTTCAATATCTTGATATATGCTATCTATTCTTCTTGCTCTTTTTTTAACATATAAATTAACTTGTTCTGTAACAGTTTCAATATCTTTAGGTGCTTTACCATAAGATCTTAACCAATAAATTAAATTGTCTGCTATTTTTAATCTTGCATCGGGTCCTTTTTTAGAAACATCACCTAGTCTCCATTTTTCAAATGGTGGAACTTGTGACCAACCTTTTTTTATATCAAATCCATTTGCAATCATAGGACCTATAATTTTATTAACTGTAAAATTACCTGCTCCTGTTAATGTTTGAGCAGTTTTTTTAACAGCTGGAGATAATGGATTAACAATAGATGCTTCTGGTAATCTTTTATATAAATCTTTTGTTTTATATCTAGGTGCAGTTAGTAAGTAACTAATAGGTCTAAATGTTAAATTATTAAATGATTTAACTCCAAATTTTAAAACAGGTTCTCCCACAGGTCTTCCTAAAAATTTATAACCAAGTTGTAATCCTTTACCAACAATAGGAAATAAACCACCAACTGTAGCTCCTTCAAATCCAAACTTAATCCTGTTTCTAAATTCAGCTGCTGCTTTTTTTCTGCGACTTAAACCTTTTGTAGATTCAGGATTAACAAACAAAGTAGGTCTACCTTCATAACTAACTAAAGCATCTGTTAAACCTACAACACCACCACCTTTAATTGCTCTTGCAGCAATTTTAGTGGCTTTATGTTTATTAAATTTTGCAGTGGCTTTTGCTATAAATCCAATTTTATTTGCTCTTGTGCCTAGTTTTGTAACTAAAGTTCCTGGCACACCAAAAGATACAAGTAATTCTATTAATTCACCTCTCCATGTTTCAGGTTCTTCTGGTTTAGTTCTTTCCATTAAATTATCAAACTTTTCTAAAAAATCTGTTTTGTCAGACAAGTCTGTGCCCATAAATAAAAGTCTACCTAAACTTGTGCCAAGATTATGTGCTCCACTTTCAATACCCCTTCTAATTTCATCTAACCCTGATATATAATCTTTTTCATCTTGACTGGTTAACAGTGTATTAATATCTTTGTATTTACCTTCTTTCTTAGCTAACCCTTCGTTAACTGTTATTCTAAGTGCAGGATTTAAAGTAAAGGCAAGTCGTGCTAAACTAGAATCTTTTTGTTCATCTAATGGTTTAAATGATTCTGTAATAGGTCTAATATATCTAACAGGTTTAGGTGGTTCTTTTTGTGACTCTTCTATATTTTTTATAGCTTGTAAAAAAGCTTCTTGAAATTCATTTATTTTTTTAATTGGTTTATCTTCGTCTTTTTTTCTTATAGAGTAAGGAGCAGAAACTTTTTGTTTGGCCATTACGCCTCCGATGGCACTATCAACTCAACACCGTATTTGTTATTAAACATATCAACATCTTGTTGTGATTGTATCATAGCAAAATCTTCCATTGCTTCAGCGCTGTTTGCAATTAAAGTTACGATGTCATCTGTAATGCTTGCTGGTAGTCTAGCTCTTAACGTATTGTAATCTATATTTTTAAATTCTTCTGGCATTTTAGATCCTTGGTCCATGGGCATTTGACCTTGTGTCTGTGCTGCTTGCATAGGTTCTCCACCCATCTGTAAACCAACTCTACCACCCGCAGCAAAATTTGGATCTTCAAAGTATCTCATAAATTCTTGGAATGCATCTTTATATAAATTAGGATCACTTTCTCCTTCAGGATATTTATCTGTGTCTTGAACTAATCTTTCCATAATAGTTCTAACAAATCCTTTAACAAATTTATCTGATTTTAATATAGCTGCTGCATACGGACTTTGTTTTTTAACGCTTTGTAATCCGGATCTTTCAATTTTTAATCCTAATTCTAATTCTTTTCTTTTTTCTTCTGTTAAATCTGGAGCTTGTAATTGAGTTGTAATTTTATCTATATTAATAATATAATCTTTAATCATTCTAGCTGTGTTTTCTTTGTCAAAAATTTTACCAGCTGTTCCTGACTCTGCTTCTGCAGCAAGTATGTCTGCTTGACCTTCCATCATTGATTTAAATAAATCTGATTCACTTGCATATCTTTGTTCTGCTGCTGATTTTTTACCTTCCATAAATTTTTCATAAGGTCCTGCTGCTGATGTTGCAACTTGTTGGAATATGTTACCGGATCTTGGTCTTGATACTAAGTCAAGTCCCATGTTAATTAAAAAATCATTAAAGTTTGTGCCTCTTGGTGAGTAAGCCATTGACTCTGATGCTCTTCTCATGTCACCAATAGTTGCACCTTTTAAAAATTCTGCCATGTTCATTTCTTCATTAAACTTTTTAACGTTTTGATCAGATGCATTTTCTGTTCCTTGATACCCTTGTCTAGGCACATCTAAACCTGAAGTAATACCTTCAGCGTTACCACCCATTCTAAACATTGGTCTTCTTAAAGTTCTATTCATTATGTTTTATTATTAAACACATTACCATATATACCACCTAACGTTGATCCTATTCCAAGAACTTGTGCTAATGGACTAGCTCCAGGTTGTGATTGGAATTGGTATTGTGCAGGATATCCTCCCATTAATCCTGTAACAGCTTGACCATAGATACCAAGTCTTTCTAGTGGTTCGTATGCTGCTAGTCTGTTTGCTTCTCTTTGTGCATCTAGTACAGCTTGCCCTTGAGCTTGGTTTACAGCGCCCACTGATCCTGCTCTTGCGATATCTGTTCCTTGGAAGCCTTGTACAGCTTGACCTAATCCTGTTTGGAATTGTCCTAATCCTAATTGTTGACCAGCTAATCCTGCTTGAGCTTGTGCAAATGCTGCTCTTTGACCTGCCAGACCCGCTTGTTGTCCTGCTTGACTTGCTTGTGCTTGTCCTAATCCTAATTGTGCTTGTCCTAATCCTAATTGATTTAAACCTAATTGTGCTTGTTGTTGTGCTAAACCAGATGTAGCTGCACCTAACCCTAATTGACCTTGTGACAATGCCATTTGGTTTTGTAAATCTGCTTGTCTAGCAGCTTGTGCTTGACTAAATCCTTGTGCTTGTAATTGCGCTTGTAATGCTGCTCTGTTTCTATCTGATTGTGTTTGGTATTCTGATTGCATAACACCTTCTCTACCACCACCAAAACCACCAAGTGCCACTGCTTGGTCTGATATTGCTTGTTGTCTTTGTGCTGCTTGTCTATCAAATTCTGATAATGTAGTATCAATAACTTGTTGTTGATATGGTGACATGTAAGAAGATATAGATCCTGTTCCAGTTCCTGCTCCTGTTCCAGTCAATCCTGCTGCAGTTCCAAGTCCAGTTCCTGCTGCGCTAATAAATGGAGATATTCCACCTAATGTTGTACCAGCTTGAGTCAACCCTGCTCCTGCTGCACCTATAAATGGTGACGCACCTGCAGTTGTTGTTCCTGCTGTACCAAGAGCTGTGCCTGCTCCTGTTAATTCTTGTCCCGCAATTCCTAATCCTGTTTGTGCTAAACCTAAACCAGTTCCAGCCGTTGTTCCTGCTTGTTGTGCTGCTGTTAAATATGGTTGATAAGAACCTAAACCTGCTTGAGTTCTTTGTGTTGCTTCTTGTTGTAATGCTGTTTGTCCTTGAACTGTTGGTGCAAAACTTTGTGTTGGTAAAGGTGTAGCTAATGCACCTGGTAATTGTTTTGCATAATCTTCACCTAGTGTTTGTATAAATGGTGCTGGTAATACTTGTGATTGTGTAATGGCCATTATAATACTTCTTCCAATCTTTGTTGTGTGGCAAACATTGCTTTAGCACCTTCAAGTCCTTGTGATGCTTTTGACACTTTACCACCTGCTTCTAAATTCTCCATCATGTTTTCCATGATCTCTGCTCCTTTATCTATATCTCCACCTCCTGCATTTCTAACAGCATCTGCAGTAAATACAAACTCATTTTTTGATAGTCTTGCTGGCACATCATCTGCTCGCTCTTGTCCACCTATTGGTACAAATCCACCTTCGTTTCTGTAATCTTTTTCCATACCACCCATGTCCATCATCCCACCTTCTTGAGCCATGATTCTACCACCCATCATAGGCATACTTCTAGCCATCATAGGGTTCATACTTCTCATCATCATAGGGTTCATACTTCTCATCATAGGATTCATCATTGGTGATCTCATTGGCATAGGCATTTGATTTTGTGGTGTTGCTTGAGCTATACCTGTTGTTTCATCATCACCAAAAGACTGTGTATCTACACTATTTGTTGCTTGTGTTATTGGAGGTAAACCTGCGCTACCACCCATTGATAATTTTTGTTCTTCATCATCATTTATTCCATAAATTTGATTTAATGCAGTGACTCTTAAACCTTCTTTATAACCAATACGACCACCATCAGCTGCATAAGCTGTTGCTGGTAAAAAAGGATATTGTGCTCTATCCATCCCTCCTGTTAAAGTCATTCGTCTTAATTCATCAGGAGAATATTTATCAAATATATTTGGTAAGTTTGCATAGTCTATTCCTTCTTCATCTTCTTGGCTTTGTCCAAATATTAATGGTAATGAAGATAGCGCAGCAATACCTGTAAATGCTCCTTTAGGTGTTTTTAAATAATTTAATAAACTACCAGATTTCATTTTACCAAATAAAGCATTTTTAATAATACCACCAAGTCCTGTGTTACCTTTAAACGCAAAAGGTGCAGCTAATAACGCAGCTTTACCTATTGGTGATTTAATAATTTTTTTAATTCCACGTGTTGCTTTCTTAACTAACTTACCTAAAAAATATCCTTGTCTTAGATCTGCTATTCCACCACCAGCATAACCTATTCTTCCGCCATCTGCTGCAAACATTCTAGGATCAACACCAAACTGTAATCCGTGAGCAGCTGTTCCATAATTTGCAAATGGTAAATTACCTGTTTGTAAAAAAGGGTTTACATTTGCAACTGCGGTTTCTGGTGCTACTTCTGGTGCTACTCCTGGTGCCATTGCTGTGTTTATTGGATATGGGTATGGATAAATTTGTGGACCATCACCTTCTCCTATATTTATTTTATCATCTAAATTATAATATTTTCTAAATTGGTCAGTGGTAGGATTAGGATAATTTTGTTCAAATTCAAAATCTTTTCTTAAACCTTCTAAACCTCTAGCCTGTTTAGGTGTTAAATCTCCACCATATATAGAAGCAATTTCTCTTATTGAATCTATATCAAAATCCTCTACTTCATCATCAGGATTCATGTAGCCAAGAAATTTACCAATTAATCCTGGAAAATCTTTATATATTCCAGAGTCAATTAAATTTTTATATTTGTTTCGTTTAACAAAATTATCAATTGATTTTTTTTCAAAAGTTTTTAAAAAATTATCTTTTGGAATATCAAACGTATCTTTTTTTTCTTCTTCTTGTTTTATAATTTCATTTAAAAAATCAGTTTTTCTTTGTTCAGCGTTAACTATATCTACTAAAGCTTGATTTACGTTTCCTGAT
>Ga0209232_1001868_pt1 | contig 10954 bp, 9 predicted proteins | sample ETNvirenome_2_60_FD_184066 | JGI IMG/M metagenome (GOLD analysis project Ga0209232, IMG submission 184066) | Marine viral communities from the Pacific Ocean - ETNP_2_60 (SPAdes) (version 2) | ecosystem: Environmental > Aquatic > Marine > Oceanic | place: Pacific Ocean | collected 2013-06-22
TGTAGGATCAGTTACAGTTTGAAACACAGCGTTTGCAAAAGAACCAAGACTGCCTTCTGTATTGTCCCATGTATCTAATGAATTAACCCATGCACGTTTAACATCGTCATCCATTAACTGAGCAGCATCATAAGCAGTCATGCCTAAGTTAGTTAAGTCATTGCCAAAGCGAGAGTGCCTATTCCTAAACCAATAGTCTAAGTCTTTGTCAGAACCTCTGTAGTCCTCACCCTTCTCATGCTTATAGATAGTCTTAGCATCTTTCAACCAGCTCTGATTCTTAACAAGATTATCCATAGTAGATTGTTCAGGCGCAGTCGGTTGTGCCTGTTGAGGAGTTTCTATTATAGATGATGTTAAGTTAAAAAGATCAGCATTGCTTAAAACTTTTGAGGATGTTGGTGTTTGAGAAACACCTTGTTCAGCAGGAGCTTCCTCCATAGTGGTTAAACTAGCAAGCTGCTCTTGAGATAATGCCGCCATTATTTATAACCTTTATTTTGATCCGTATTGCTTTTCAAGATTTATCAAACCTATTCTATATCTTTCTCCTAATTCTGCTGGATTCTTGCTAAAATTTTCAGTTACCCAATTTCTTAATTCTTTTTCTCTTTTAGCAATTTCTTTATTAATAATTTTACCATTTACAACAACACCATCAGCTAATGCTCTATTTTGCATATTATCTAAAAACTTATTAATATCGTTTGCATCTTTAAAAGATAAAGTACCTTGTGCTGCTGCTTCAGCTTTTAGATTTTCAATCTCTGCTTTAAGCTTCTCACCTTTCAGGCCAGCATTGATAAGCTCAAGTGCTTTCTTCTGCTTGTCAAATGGCAGAGAAAGTATCTTATCTTCAAGCTTAAACTCTCTTGCCAGTGCCAGTGCCTCACGCTCTTCTCCTCTGGACAATAGCTGACCTTCAGCCTCAAACTCTTTCTCAGACTCTTCGGCTCTTCTTCTTCCAAACTCATCCTCAATTTTAAGAAGCTTTGTTCTACGTTCTTTATCTGCTTCGCTTAGTTTAGAGGTTGTATTGCCAAGACCTTCAGCAAGTCTAGCACCTATACCAGTTGTTTCGTCATAGTCTCTTGTTCTTAGAAGGCTCTGAGATAACTGTGACAAAAGAGTTCCTATAGGATCAGCTTCACCAACAAGTTTTCTTCTACGTTGGTAGTCTTCATCTCTCTCAGCCCTGCGACGATCAGCCATACTTCTATTAAAAGCTCTTCTTTCTTTATCAGACTGACCATAGAAGCCTTCTCTTCTACGTTCTCTTTCTTCAGCCCGTTTTCTTACAATTTCTGGATCAAAGCGAGGATCAACCCTATCTTCTGGACGAGGTATTAAGTCTTGAAGATCAGCAAGATCATCACGCTCAGTACCTGTCATTTGAATTGCTTCTAACATAGTTGGATTAGGATTAGTATTAGCAGGACCAGTTTGTCCTAACCCTATAAAAGCTGTTTCGTCAGACATAGAAACAGGCCGTTCAGTAACACCAACATTCTGTCCAGCTATTACATCTTCTCTGCTTGGAATAAATGATCCAATAGCTTTTCCTACCCTATCTATCATGGTTGAGTCTGGACCGGGATTAGGTCTTCCTTCTAATCTTGCTTCTTGTTGTCTAATACTTTCACCGGGTTGCCTTTGCGTACGCTCTACAAATTTTTCATAATCACTTTTTGGTTGTCCACCCTCTTGCCTTTTAATAATATCAGACAAACCACCGCCAGTTTTACCAAATACACTACCAACTCCTGAAGTAAAGGAACCAAAAGTCTGAGGTGCAATCTGACGGAATGTATTAGCAGCAGCAAGACCAGTACCAAGCAACTGTGCGCCACTGCTAGGTGCATTAAAGTTACGACCAGCCTGTGCTGTGCTGGTTACATCACGCTGCGACAAGAGAGGATTACCATAGACAAACCCTGAATACTTGGCAAGCTGTTCTTCAGGAAATGCTTTCTGTTCCAAAAACTTAAAGTACTGTTCATCCAAAGCTTTCTGAGCTTGCGTCTGCTTCTGCTCACCAACAGTTTGCAACGCTCCCTGTTGAGCAAGACCCTGACTAAACATAGCAGGACCAAGTGCAGCAGTCTGAGTTGCTTGTCCAGCCTCTCTCCTTTTCTGATCTTGAAATAGCTTTTGAGCATTAAGGAAAGATGACTGCAATCCTTTAGCTTCAATGTCTCCAAGCCTTGTCTGTAAATTCTCTCCAAGAATACCAGCCTGTACGCCAGCCCGTGAACCAAGACCAGACATACCACCAGCATCAACAGCCTGTTTCTCAAACTGTGGCATAATATTACGTTGGAAGTCTTCCACAGCCTGTCTCTTTTCTATATCAGTGACTGCTCTCTGATATGGAGACATGTATTCTTGTGCTACTTCAGGAGTAAACTTCTCTGCTTGCTGACGTTGCAGATCAAGAGCTTCCTGTTGAAGAGCAGTTCCCTGCGCTCCTCTACCAAGAGCAGCAAGACCAGCCTGTGCTTCTGTTTGTTCTCCTGTAAACGGAGCAGTTGCTGCACCAGTATAAGGATCATATCCTTGATCCATTATCATGCGATAATAATCTTGAGCTTCTGTCAAAACATCAGAAGCAAAAGGAGCTACTTCATCAGGTATTCTGGAGAACTGATTAGTGTTCTGGAAGGTAGCTTGCGGAGTACCACCGCCACCACCCTTATACTGAGGCAGTCCGGTAACTGGATGAAGAGTACCAGAGCCACCACACTTTACTAAAAGGTTAGCTTCAAAGGTATTGATATGAGCAAGCTCAGTATCTCCCTCAACACCAAGTCCTGCAATGTCTTTGTATAGTTCTTTAAGAACCTCAACCTTATCTCTTACAGATAGATTATTTAAAAACATTTTTATATCTTGTTTCACAGTCATATTTCCACTTCCCTTGTTAAAACAGTGCAGAACTTTTTAAAGCCAACCCTTGCAAGAACTCTGAGCCAACCATCTCTACCACACACTTCAAATCTTTTTACATTATTTCTTTTAGCAAACTTATGTATCTCTGAGTCTTTATCCCAAAAGATATCAAACCATTTATCCATATTGTTTTTCTTACCACCAGCAAGAACTATTCTTAATCTCTTTTCTCTTGGATATTCAACAAACTCTGTAACTACCGCCACCACTATTTCTTTTTCATCGCCTATAATCCAGAGATGCATATACCCACTTGTTAACCAGTTATATACATCTTCTATATTAAACTCACCTAAATTTTGATTTACTGGTTTTTGTACTAAGTTCTTAACTAACGGCCAAAGAATATTTATTGATTGTGGTTCTACTTTTATAAACTTCATTATCCCATCATGTTAGCTTGCAGTGATGCCAATCCGTCTATTTCATTAGGCTGTTGGTTTGTTCCGTAAGCTTCTTGCCTTATATTCTTAACAACCTGATCCATATAGTCTGCACCCTTATCAGGATTTCCATTTCCAAGTGCAGCCATTGTATGACTATCAACAACATATTCTGTAGGACTAACAGCCAAAGTAGCAACTTGCTCTTCACCTTCTTTGATAGGCATGTATACATTGTCCTGCATACCACCACCGTCACCGGGAACTCTGCCAGCAAACTCACCACCAGCAGCTAGTTCATAAAGACCACCACCACTTTTAGCTTCAACTTCAGGAGGTAGTTGGACATTTGGCAGACTCATATAAGCTAGTCGTGCAGTTTCAGCATCATTAGGATTACGTCTGGGCTGTAATCCCTGCATAATTTCTGAAAGAATAGGACTACCTTCACCATACGCCTGTGTCAAAAGTCTTTCTGTATTAACAGTTGGACCCGGCGGTTGTTCAAAAAAACCAGTAGCTAATCTATATTGATTTCTTTGTTGTGCAGCATCAAATGATGGTAGGTTAGGATCGTCTAGACTTCCATACCTTCCATCACCTACCGATACAAAATCATTTGGAACTTGTTTGGTGGGTTCTGATTCAAGTGACTTTAGTTGAGATGCCAAAGCTTGGTAATCTCTTTCAAAAGTTCTATCAGTTCCTCTGCCACTCATACTTAGTATCCCGCTTGGCGTTTCGTCACTACGTACATACAACTCACCATACGGAGGACCGTCGCCAGCGTCAGCACCCCCACCAGTAAAACTTACTAATGGATTATTACTAAAGTAATCAAGAGGTTCTCCTATTTTGGGAACTTTAGCACCATACATATTTACAAGTGTTTCTAGTTGCGCTATAATATCTTCTCTATTTGGACCGCTGGAAACACCGCCTTCTCTGCGATAAAGCACAGGACCACCTTCAGCAGCAAGTCTCATCAAGCCACCTGTTTCTTCTGAAAACTGAGAAGGAAGATTTACACCTCTATCTTCTGCTGCTTGACTAAACTGTTCAAGCATATTCTTTTTTTCACCACGCTCCATAAGAGTAGCAAGAGCAATGCCTCCCATAATTTTAAGAGGGTCTACTTCTGGTTGAGAAGCTACAGGAGGAGCTATACTAGAAAGACCAGAAGGAGGCATGGCAGGACCACCCATTGCTGGTGCTGGTTGTGGCATTGCTTGAGGAGCCATTGCAGGGGAGGGGGCAGGAGGCATCATTCCTTGTGCTTGCGGAGGAGGGGGCGGCATACCTTCACTACGTACAGCAGCCATAGTATCAAGGCTCTCAGGCATTCCTTGACCACCCATTGTTTCTTTCATTTCCATCATTTCTCTTAATGCCATTATTTTAACTTCCCATAGTTAGATTGCGGTCCTGTTTGATCTGCAATAAAGTTACTACTATTATACCCTATTTTATTCATTTTGCCAAATTGTTCCTGCGCTTGATCTATTCTAAATCTAGAAGGATCAAGAGCTTGACCAGTATTATAATTTTTTAACAGGGTACTGTCCTGTATCATTTTCATGTGATCGCCAATTGAGTTCATTAATTTAAATCCTGCCATGATGTTTCTGCTCCAAGACTTACATAGCCTTTAAATTTACCAGAACTTACTGAGTAAGCTATATCGCCTTTCTTGGGTCGTCCTATTTCTGTAACCGTAGTAACAGTAAATATATTAGTAGATGGTCTTGTATCTATCTGAATATCTCTTGTATCTAAATCATTGACCAAAGCAGATGCCCAATTTCTTACTGTGCTATAAGCATCTTCTATTCTATCACTATTAATAACAAAAGGTAAAGTAGGGTATCTTGCCATTATCTTCTACCATCGCCCTGTAGTGCAAGTCGAAGTGATCCCCATCTCCAACTTGTACCATTAGAATCACAAGACACCCTAACTTTAGCTTGCCTTCCTCTACTTCTGAAGTCAACCTTTTGTGTTGCATTTGTAATATCAAATTCTTTTGTAACTTCCTCAGAAGCTTCTGGAAACTGCTGAGTAGTAATCTTCATTTTAATTTTACCACCATTTACCATTTCATAGTCAGGAATAACTCTGTTCATAAACATAATAGCATTGCCATCTGCAATATCAAAATCAGCAGACTCAACAAATGAACTTAGTGTTTCATTATTAGAACCAACAAATACAGAGACAGGCTCATTGTTATAAATATTATTACCTGCCGCTGTGACACCAGTAGTGATGGTATTTCCAAACACTTCTTTGTCAGCAAAAGTAGTAAAAAACATAGTGCCGTATACCCAATAATTATCAACAGGATTGTAGATAACATATTTATCACACTCCGTTCCGTCACCTGAAGGATATAGCCAAATAATTTCGTTAAACTCTGAGTTGGTTCCTGCATATACTTTAGTATAGTAGTTTTGATTAACATCATCAAAAACAAATCTACGAACGGTGCAGGGCAGAGTTTCTACTTGACCACTAAACCTATGAAAGTTACCAAAGCCCATCCAGTATGTCACACCATTAAAGTCAATACCAGCATGAGGTCCAACCATACCACAGTTACTACCAGCCTGTGTAAATCTAAATGTAAAGGGCGGTCCAACAAAAGCCATTGTCCATAAAGAATTATCTGTCCAAATATTAATAGCATTCTTTGAACGCTTTGCACCTATAATTTTAGTACCATCAGTCAGTACAACCTCACCAGCCGTTGTATCAGCAGCAGGAACCCAATTACTTTTGTCATCTTGATCAGACCATCTAACTAACATAGGATTAAACGTACCACTTACAGTAGCGGTAGCTGAGTATTCGTTAGTTCCAAAAGCAACAAGATGTCTATCATTTGGAGATACTAATATAGAGTTAACACTGATAGGAGAAGTTGTTATAGAGACAGCATGTACTTGACCGGGTATTGTAGAACTATCAACATCCCAATAAAATATATTACTTCCACTGCGATTGGCTACAATATCTTCTCCCCAATTATCCAAACTCCACTGCGTTACATCAAATGGTATTCCTGATGATGCCGCTTCATTCCATGCTCTAGTATTTGAAGCACAAACAGTAGCTTGATAAAGAGCAGCACCATAACCAAAACCAGCAGCCACAACAGAAAAACCTGTAGGTAAATAATATTGAAATGTTGCTGATCCTGTATCACTGCCAGTTGCATTAGCAGCACTGCTTACACTGATAGTAAATACATTAGCACTTGCCACTGATGTTATAGGATAAACATTTCCCTGTAAACTTACGGCATTAAAAGCTGCGGAAGAAGTGAAGAGAACATAGTTACCGACTTTCTGGTTGTGTCCCGCATCGGAACAACAAACTCTTGTACTGCCCGAAGAAGTTCCAAAGCAGTTTGCCAATGTAACGGCAGTAACAATAGGAGTAATGTCATATAACTGATCGCCATCTTGTTCATAAAGTTTATCAGGCGTACCAAAAACAATTCTACTTGTTCCAGAACTATCTGACCATGTAATTAAGTCTCTGGCTGAACCATCAAAAGTAGAAGCCAAAGCTCTGGTTTGATAACCTCTTAAATTTTCAGGACGACCTGCACGAAAGCGTACACGATCACCATCAAACCAACTGCCTTCTTCAGCATACTGGGTTGTTTCTCTATTGAAACCTTGTTTAAAATCAAACTTTTTAAGCTCTGTCATTTAAGTTAGCCTTACGTATTTTTATTAAGTCTTAATAATATAGTTAAGAATAAGTGTTGGCTGCACATTATTAGCAGCAGTGTCACTACCAGAAGAAGCAAATACTGTAGTATCAGAGGCACCAACAGTAGCAACTTTAGGAAGAGAAGGATATGTACTAGCAGCTACTAGAGAGTTGGCTGCATTATCGGCAATAGACTTATTAACAACAAGATTACTGTCAATTCCAACTCCACTTGGCATATTTGCATCAACAAGAGTTACGGTTTCTGCACCACCAGTGCCAGCTAAAGTATCACCATCAACACCACCAGTTTGACCTGTTAGACGATTAGCACTGGAACCACCCATATCATCTTGACCAGCAATGACACGTCCACGAATATCAGGAAGATTAAAAGTAGAAGAGCCGTCACCTGTACCATACGTTGTTCCAATAGCTGTAAACAAATCACTATAGGTACTACGACTAATAGCTTGACCAAAGCAGAGAATATAACCAGAAGGTGCAGAGGCTCCAGCAAAAGGAAAAACAGCACCTGAAGGTACAGCAACAATTCCAGTTAGATTAGCACCGCTACCAAAGTAAGCAGACGCACAAACTTTATCACTGATTACAGCATTAGCAGCAGTTACATTTCCTGTAAGTGTAATAGCTGAAGCATCTAGAATAGATGTAGCAATACTTGTTGCGGTAATAACAGTTGAGGTAATACTTGTGGCAGTAAGATTAGTATAAGTAGTACGACTAACAGGATAAACTGTAGTACCATTAGTAACGTATAAAGCCGTTTCTGCGGGACTAACAGTAACTCCAGCATTACCTGCTACTTTCAATACTACTGAATCTGTACTATCGTTGTATGATACAGAATTTCTAACTATATAAGATTTAGAGTTGTTAGGAACAAGGACAACAATATCATCATGGGTGCCACCAACTGTTCCTTTAAATTCAAGTATGGCTGATCTAGCCTGATCACCAGCACCCTGAACATTAGTTAAAGTTACAGTTGCAGCACTGCCAAGAGATACAGTAGTGTACCCAGCAATGGCATCATCAACAAGACTAATAACTCCATCATTAAGAATAGCTCCCCAACTGTTTGGGTTCTCTCCATCTCCTTGCTTTGTTAAGCGGAGATTTGTTGTATATGTACTTGCCATTATGCTGCCTTTCCTTTAGCTTCTTTTCTACATTCAGCTTCTAATATATGAGATGTAGGTGTTTGTTGTGCTATGCCTTTTATTAAATCTTCATATGCAATACAGTGTTTTCTTTCTAAGAATGGACCAGTAACTGATTGCTCTATTATAGGCTCTCCTGTTGGTAACATTGAAAGAACTATAATTGAAAAAAAATAATACATTATTCTCCTAACACCGGCCAATCATAAAGAATACCCGATTTAGTTACACTGCCATCATCGTTAGGTGTACGAGTTAAAAACAAGGCTGCAACTGCATCTGTATTTGCTGCATTGTCAATTGCTGTTTCCATCTCTGTAGCTTTAGTTCTGATAGCTGCTCTCCATGTTGCAATGTTACTTGGTATTGCAGTATCATTATCAGCTTTACGAACAACAACCCAATCAGTTTGACTTAGTAAAGAACCTTGTTGTGCTTTAACTTCTTGTTTAAGATTATACTTAACACCACGGGTAATAACTTGATTACCATCCTCATCTAAAAGAGCATTACCATCTGCATCTACTTCATTAACATCTGCAAGAGACTTAGCAGTAGATGTAATAGTACCATCAGAGTTTTGTCCCCAATTGTATAGACGACTATCAGGTGGTGTTTCTTCTGCTATCTCAACAACACCAGCAGCAACCTTTTCTGAGGCAGACCAGATATGCCAGTTAGCAGGATTCTGAACACCATTATCAGCAGTCCATGCTTTACCAACTCTAATCGTTCTGCCGTTATGTTTCCACATTAGTTTATTCTCCTATTATCTTGCTGTCACTGGCGCTACACCAACGCCGCCGAATGGGTTTTCTGCGAATGCCATATATATAAAAGTTGCACTGGAGTTGACACCGGGATCTGTGCCTCTCAACTTAAAACCATTACTAAGTAAGTCAGCATATTGACCACCACCTGATGTTGCTTCTGCGGCGTTTGTATCGGGAGCCAAAATTTGTTTGGTAACATTAAATGGATCACGACTGCTATCTCTTAAATTCCAACTCTCAGTGGCGTCGATATTTTTTATTAGAAGCCAAGAGGGCCGGAATCCTGTATAGATAAAACTACCATCAGCATTTCCATTTCCCTCATAACTCCCGATGGAGCTATAGCCGGGAATTTCTGCAAAACAATATGCAACATAAGTTCCGCTGGAGTTATTAATGTCACCGCCTACGCCAACAGTGTAGACCGAGCTAGTTGGTGTCGCTCGGTATTGCTCGGTGTTGCTTGCGGGTACTGCGTTGCTGTTAAGATAAAATACCTGATTGATGCCTACAGCGTCGTGATACGTTGTCCAGTTGCCAGATGAATCTCGACGTTTTGAAATAATCATTTTTGGAGCTATGCCCAAGCCATGCCCAATTTTTTGGTTGTCAGAGCCGTTGCCCGAATAGGTCAATGTAGAAAAACCTGAAGCTGTGTCAGCACTTACAGTGCTGGTTATATCCCCGTCTTCGTTGCTGCTACCAGAGCCATTAGCTTTCCATTGCCAGCCCACGAAAGTCTCACCGCTTGCATTGATTGGCCCGTTTACATTTACCGTAAACCCATCGCTATCAAATGAATTAACCCAGCCCCCGCCAGTTGCTCCTTCTGCGCTGCTTTGATTAGGATAAACTATAAAATTCCCACGCACTTGGTCCTGAATAACGTGGTCTGTCGCTGCGGAGCGGCTCTTGATCCAAACCATCGAAGGCTCAAACGTCGAATTGCCGGTCTGATTAATTGCGTGACTGCCGCCGCCATCGCCAGTATAGGTCGTCGCCTGAAAATACGCTGACCCATCTTTGATAGATGGTGTAGGCAAGTTAGCGGTGGATAGTGCTTTGTATCCAGCGGGTGGTGTGTATTCTAACGAAGCCTCTGCAAAATTAAATTGCATATTTGTAACTGTGCCACCGTCCTGTATCCATAACTTATACTGGACATCTGTAAGCCCAGTAATCTGACTGCCAGATGCACTGTTGTTCACGTACAAATCCAACGTCAAATTATCTGCATCGAATGCTAACGCAATCACATCACCATCATTAACCGCCGTTCCTGATGAAGTATTTGAGTTATCTTTCTTTAGCTGTCCACCCCGCTGTTGCCCTGCGCTAGTAGCTGCATGATCGGAGAAACTTGCTGAATACGGTACTGACGCATCGCAGATGCCGAAGAAATGTGCGCCAGTGGTTCCAGTATTGATGTCAATACAGTCAATCTCGACATACCATTTGCCAGTTTTTGGGAAGGCAGGGGCATGGGTATTCGTGCTACCGCCGCCTTTGTTTTGAAGATTACCATTTGCTAGTGTCGAACCACTATCCAAAGGATTTAGTGTCCAGTGATTTAAGGTTGGCGTATCCGGCATCTGATCTGCCGTAGTCAAGCCAGTGCTGGTAAAGTCGTTTCCATTTCCTGACTCATCGTCTCCAAGATCAGAGCTATCTCTGCCGTCAATAAAAAACCCATTATTTCCGTAGCTTCCTGAGTAATCTTTCGGCACCCATACGCCATCGTCGTTTGTTTCGCCAAAACTTGCAGGCGTTAAAGCTTGGCCGTCAATCATTTTAATTTCAGCCATATACCCATCGTATTCGACCGGAGTGCCGGAAGCATCTGCGCCAACTCTTGTCCTTTGCCCGTTCGCATTTACTAAGCTTAAATTGTTTGGTACTCCGCTTGTTGAATCAAGCGTCAGGCGAGAGCTATTCAGATACATAA
>Ga0209232_1001869_pt1 | contig 10953 bp, 5 predicted proteins | sample ETNvirenome_2_60_FD_184066 | JGI IMG/M metagenome (GOLD analysis project Ga0209232, IMG submission 184066) | Marine viral communities from the Pacific Ocean - ETNP_2_60 (SPAdes) (version 2) | ecosystem: Environmental > Aquatic > Marine > Oceanic | place: Pacific Ocean | collected 2013-06-22
GCTAAAGTTAAATCTCCTGGAGGTGTTGAGAGTAATGCAAGCATTACACTAGATTTAAACTTAAATACTAATTTTGATTTAACACAAGAAGATAATATACTTTATAAATTTAATAGCACTAATGGTGGTGTAATTGTTCCACGAGGAACTTCAGTTGTTGGTTTAGATTTAAGAAAGACAAAAATAAGACCATTATATGTTCCAAATCCTACTGATATTAATGTACCCACATCATCTATTTTCAGAATAACTGGTACTTGTTACTTTTGGCAATTCTCCATATTTGATGGAAATGAAAACTCTCTAGTATATACAAACAATACAGATTTTGGTGATACTAAAAAATCAATACCAACATTTTCACATAATAAATTAACTGTATTTGAATATGCTGATGGTGTTAATAATGTAAGTACCTATGGTATTACAGATCTTGATATGTATTATGCTAAATTGTCTAATGCATATAATACTGCCTCTACCAGAGAAATAGAGCAATCAGAAAAATATCCACAAGATGCCCTTGCATTTGAAAAACAAAGACCAGAATATGAAATTGTTGGTGCATTTGCAGCAGATCCATTAGAACTTACTTCAATAGAAGCTGGTTCTGGTGGTGTGGTTACATCAGTTGTAACCGTAAGAACTAAAATAGCACACGGTTTTCAAGTTGGAACACCTATTAAAATTAGAGGAGTTAACCCAACAAACTATAATATATCGGCAATAGTCACATCTATTAATATAAGTAATGATAAAGAATTTACTTATTCTTTACAAAGTTTTCCTTTAGATTTAAAAGTAGGAAATGTTGCTTCAGCAACAGCAACTATTGAAACTGATACTGTATTTGGTGCATCTCCATATATCTTCAATATTTCAATGAGATCCGTTTATGGATTAAATGGTTTACATGCGGATGGAGACAAGGCAACAGGATTCCGTTCGATGGTTGTTGCTCAATTTACTGGAGTATCTCTACAAAAAGATGATCGTGCCTTTGTAGAATATGATAGTTCAACTAGAAGTTATAATAAAATAGCGATAGGTTCTGCTGTTTATGGTTCAGATTTATCTAGTGGAGCATCTGCAACTGCCACAGGACAGGTATATCATTTAAATTCTGGGGCAATATATCGAGATGGATGGGAAACATGTCATATTAAAATGTCAAATGATGCAGTTTTACAGATAGTTTCTGTATTTGCAATTGGATATGCTAAACATTTTTCTGCAGAGAGTGGTGCAGATGCATCAATTACAAACTCAAACTCAAACTTTGGCCAATTAGCACTCATATCAGATGGATTTAAGAGGGAAGCATTTACAAAAGATGATAAAGGATTTATTACTTCTATAATACCACCAAGAGCTATAGATACAGAAGAAGAAGAACTTGATTGGGTATCAATTGCTGCCACTAATGATGTTGCTTCTACTAGCACTAAATTATATTTACATGGATATAAATCAAAAGATGTTGAACCTTTAGTTATCACTCAGGGTTATAGAGTTGGTGCAAAAGTAAATGATAAAATTTATCTACCCAATAATACTAATACGCCATATGAAGCATCAATTGTAATGGAAGATGGTAATAGTTCATTCAAATCATATACTGTTACTGATGAACCTGATGAAAATTCAAATTCTTTCTTTATAGGATCTAATAACTTAGTAACTGGAGAAAAAGTAATTATTATTAGTGATGATGGTGATTTACCAGAAAATCTTGAAACTAATAAAGTTTATTACATTATAAAAGAGGGAACTACTAGAGTTAAATTGGCATCTTCAGAGGCAAATGCTAATAATTCATCAGAAATTTCTGTTTCTTTTGGAACTAATCTTAAAATTATTACAAGAGTTTCTGATAAGTCGGCTGGAGAGGCAGGACATCCCGTTCAATATGATAATGCTAATAGTAATTGGTTTATCAATGTTGCATCATCTGGTAATACTATTACAAGTAATCTTACTACATCCGAAAGTGAAATTACATTTATAAAAAGAACAGAGGATACTAGAGGTTTAGATGAAAAACTTTATAAAATAAGAATTGTTATTCCTAAAGAAACCGTAAATGGAAAACCTCCTGAAAATGGTTTTATAATTCAAGAATCAAGTTCAACAGGTTTTGAACTTGATAGTGATGCCACTAAGAATGATACATTAACAACTAAAAACTATAGATTTGATAGAAATCCAAGATTTATTAGTACATGTTCTTACTCCAATCCAACTATAACTGTTGTATCAGAAATACCACATGGTTTAAATACTGATGATCTTGTTATTGTTAAAAATGTAACAGATACCACTAATACCACTGGTGCGATAAATGCTGGATATAATGGAACATTTAAGGTAACTGGTGTTACCGATGATATGACATTTACATATGGTAGAACTGATGTAAATGGAATTGAACGCTCTCCTAGTGCATTCCTCACTAATGATAATAGAACAACTAGATCTACATCTTCACCCAGATTTGAAAAAAATGATCTACAAACAAATTATTATATCTATAGAAAAGAAGTAATTTCAGACTACGAACAAGATATTACAGATGGAATATATCATGTATATGCATTGTCAGCAGATAAAAAAGTTCCTATAGAATTTGATAATTTAGAATATAGTCAAAATGTAGTTAATCTTTATCCTCAATTAGATAGAGATAATGTAAATGATAATCCACAATCTACAAAATCTTTTGCTGCGAGATCTCCTCTTGGTAAAGTTGATACTGATGATTTGAAAAAGAGTTTAACCAGAGAGAGTTTGGATGATTATACTAAATCTTCTAATATTGGTAAACTTGTATCAACCAATGGAACTGGTGCAAATCCAACAATTACATTTAGTAGGAGACATGGTTTATCTGGTATAGCAACTGGATCTGTGACTGCTCCTAGTAGTGGGGCAAATGGTAGTTCGGCAGGAGTAATAAACAATGTAAAATTACTCACAGGTACTGCTTCAGGAACATGGAAAGGTGCTACTGGAGACGCAACATTTAATGCCTCTGGTGAATTAACAAACTTTAAAATTGTTTCTAAAGGTTCTGGTCATAGCAATGATCAAATATTATATCTTGATAATAGTGTAGTTGGTGCAGGTGGTGGTGGTGCACAATTTACGGTTGGTATTTCTGATGGGGTAGGCACGGTTCTTCAATTTACTGGTATTGGAACAGCTTCTGATAGTTATCACAGAGTAACAAACATATCTGGTGACAATAGTGATACTCAAGTTGAAATTGCAAAAACGGCAGCAGATCCTGATATTCTTTCAGGACAATATGCAATAGAAATAGGCCCAGTAATTTCTGTATCAAGTTCTGCATTTGATTCTGGTACTACTACATTTAATTGTAGTGCTGCTCATGGATTAGTTATTGGTAATAAATTCCAAGTGAATGATAGTTCTGATAATAAATTAGGAGAATTTACTGTTAGTTCTAGAATTGATTATAATAGCTTTGAAGCAGTAACTACTAGTGCTTTATCTAGCCCAACATATATCTTAAAACATGGATATTCTTCTAATGTTGGTAGTTCTGATGCATCTGATGAAAATCTTGGTTCAAGATCTCTAACATTCTATGATAACGAATATGCGTATGTTGATAGTAGTACAAAAGTTGAAGTTGGAGATTCTACTGTTAAAATTGATCTTCCTGGATCTTTAACTAATATTGAAGATAGATTTTCATATGGTTCTTATATTGAAATTGATGATGAAATAATGCGAGTTGCATCACCAACAGTAACTAACGATAAAATTACTGTTATTAGAGGTTCACTAGCAACAGGTATTTCATCTCATGATGCTAGTTCATTAATTAGGAGAATTAAACCACTACCTGTTGAATTCCGTAGACAATCTATTTTACGTGCATCTGGTCATACATTTGAATATCTTGGATATGGGCCTGGTAACTATTCAACAGCACTACCACAAGTACAAGACAGAACTCTTACGGCAAATGAGGAATATTTAGCACAATCACAAGAAAAAGCTGCTGGTGCTGTTGTTTATACTGGTATGAACAGTAAGGGTGATTTTTATATTGGAAATACTAAAAAATCTGCTTTAACTGGTGAAGAAATTAACTTTGATATTCCTGTTCCAACAATTACAGGAGAAAATCCTTCCAACTTAAGTGTGGTATTTGATGAAGCAACCATTAAAGAACGTATAGTAGTAGAAGGTGGAGATTCTGGTCAGGTTCTCTCTCAATTTGATGGGCCAGTAACTTTTAACAATTCTATTAAAGTTATTGATCTTTTAGTTGGTAATAAGATAAAACTTGCAAAAGATACAGCATCTATAAGTTTTACAACAGGTTCTTTAGTAATTGAAGGTGGTGTTGGTATTGCTAAATCTGTATTTGTTGGTCAAGGTTTACATGCAAGTTCATTAAATGTTACTGGTGATATTAGTGGTGCTAATGTTACTTGTTCTGATATTAATTCTGTGGGTGTCGTTACTGCTACTGGTGGTACATTTGGTAATATTGGAATAGGTACAGATGATAATCAAACTGTTTCAACATCAAGTGGTAAACTTATACTAGATGCTGCGACAAATGAAGTTGAAATTAATGCCGACCTTGACCACAATGGAGATTTAAATACATCTGGTTCAGGAACATTTGGTGGCACAGGAACATTTGGTGGTAATTTATCTGTAACAGGTACAGGTACATTTACAGGTGATATAACAGCATTAACCTCTGATATTAGACTTAAGGATGATATTTCACCTATAACAGAAGCTCTTGAAAAAGTTAAATCAATTAGTGGATTTACTTATAAGCATAATGAACTCGCTAAGACCGCATGTAATCTTGATACTGGAGATCAAAGATTTGCTGGTGTATCTGCTCAAGAAATACAAGCAATTCTTCCAGAAGCAGTTAAACCTGCTCCAAGTAATAATGAATATCTAACTGTTCAGTACGAGAAATTAGTACCGTTACTAATTGAATCAGTTAAAGAATTGTCTGCTAAGGTAGATAATCTTGAACAAAAACTATCAGATAAATAATTAAAAATGTAGCTATCAATGGCAAATTATAATAAGTCATTCAATTTTAGGAATGGGGTACAAGTTGATAATAATAATTTTGTTGTAAATGCAAACGGGCTAGTTGGAATAGGAACCTCAATTCCATCTACTTTTTTAGATGTTTATGGTAATTCTGAACTTCGAGGAGATGTTACCGTAAGTGGAGAGATTAATGCAAGTGGATTAGTAACATCCACACAATTATATGTAAATGGACAATCAGAGCTTGAAGGACAATTAGATGTTACTGGTATTACTACTTTTGGAAGTAGTGTATCTGTAGGTAGTTCCATTACTATAGGAACTGGTGTAACAATTGAGGGGTCAAATGGACAGGCAACATTTATTGGAGTTGTTACCGCATCTAAGTTTGTAGGTGATGGTGGTTCATTATCTAATATAATAGGATTTTCAACCCAAGCATGGATACTTGATCGGGCAATAAATGCCATAGATCCTTTAAGTGGACTTGCAACAGTTACAAGTGTTGGAATAGGTACGACACAAGCAAATGCTTCATATGATTTAGTAATTGGGCAAGATCCTAATGATTCAAAAGAAGGAATTGCTTTTGTTGGTGCAACTGGTAATGTGACATCTTCTGGCAATATAACTGCTGATGCATTTACTGGTGCTGTTACTGGAAATGTTACTGGGGATGTCACTGGGGATGTCACTGGGGATGTCACTGGTAATATAAGTGGAGTAGCTGGAACTTTCTTAAATTCAGACACTACAAATTTACAAGTAACTGGTCTTTCTACATTTACTGGTGCTATAGACGCAAATGGAAATTTAGATGTGCAGGGAAATGCTGGTATTGGTAGTTTAAATGTAGTTGGTATTTCTACATTTATTGGACTACTTAATGCCAAGGGTGATGTATCACTCGGAGATATATCAACTGACACAATATTAGTTGGTGCAAGATTTAGTTCACATCTTATTCCTAAAACTGATGATAGTAGGGATTTAGGTTCTTCTGCATTACAGTGGAAAGATTTATATCTATCAGGAGTATCAAGCAGTGCTACTTTAAGAGTTAATCAGGGTTTTGCTGAAATAATTAATACTACTGGTGTTTCAACCGTAAGTATTGGTCAATCTGTAGGAGTTGGTAATAGTAGTGCTGGTTTAAGATTTGGAAATCCATCTAAGAACTTTGATATTATTAACTATGATAATGGTAATGTTAATACATTTATTGATCTAAATGAAGTCGGACTTAGCACTGGTAATTTTAGATGGATTCATAAAAATAGTAATGTAAGAATGACTCTTACATATGATGGAAATTTGGGTATTGGGGAACCGTCTCCTGAACATAAGCTTCATGTTGCAGGTATATCTACATTTGAAGGTGCTGCACATTTTGAATCTGGTGTAACTGTTGATGGAACACTTACAGCACAGAATTTTAGTCCTAGTCAAATAACAAATGCAACTATAATCAATAATAGTGGTATATCAACATACTATAATCTTAATGCTTCAAATAGAATAGGAATTAATTCTGCAGATCCAATATCAGGATTAGATGCTCAGACTTCAACAGGTTATCTTAATGCTGTTGGAATTAACACTATATTATTATATGGTAGTACGTTAGCAGTTGATGGAAATGCTGCATTTACAGGTACTTTGGGTATTGGAACCACTGCTCTTTCAGATATAGGATACGGTGCTTTTGGAGCAGTTCAAGTTCATGGTGGAGATGTCTTAATTAATAATGGAAGTTTATTATTAAATAATGATACTAGTTCTGGTTCAAGTATTGGTATAGGAACCACAACTCCACTTTGTGCGGTTGATTTTTCTCAAGCAGGTGTGGGATTTGGTACAAATGCTTTTATGTTACCACCAAAAAGATCCACTCCCCAAAGAGATGGAACTGGTGGAAATGTTGGATTAATAACTGCCAGTGGAGCAATAATTTATAACACGACTACTAGTAAATTGCAAGTATATACTGGAACTGCATGGGAAACTATTACCTCTAGTTAAAGATGGCACATTCCGTAACAAAATCAGGCCCTTATTTTGTGGGTAGTGGACAAATTAAATTTAGTGATTTAAGAAGTACTTTTAGAGGTGCTTCATCTGCTCCAATAAGTGCATCTGATTTATTAAGAAAAACTGAGAATACTATAGAATCTCCAATTGTGCCTGACTGCACAGAAAATGCTGCGGTGGCAGAATCTGAAAACTGGAAAGTCTCTCAGATGAGGGGAACTATTAAAGATTATAAGATTACTCAAACAAGCAGTAATAGTCAATTAGATGGAACCAGTATAGAATGGAATGGAAATCTTACAAAAAATATCAGAAAAGTATATGATATACAGGGTACTATTTCATCAACTTCAATTAATAATAAGGCTTTAATATTTGAACTAGATAATATAATTAATTTAAATATTAATATTAGTTCGACTGCGAATGTATTTGGTGCTGGTGGTTTAGGTGGGCCGTATGTACAATCAGGTATAACAAATTTGAACGGTTCTGATGGTGGTGATGCCATTGAATTTAATTCAAGTGGTGGTAAAAATAATAAAATAATTCTCTCAAATACTAATTCATTAACTGTTGCTGGCGGTGGTGGCGGTGGTGGTAATGGTGGAAATGGTGCAGATGGAGCTACTGGCCCTTGTTGGAAACCAAGAATTAATGTTATTAGTGGTAGTTATACTGGTAATAAAGGCCCACAAAATCAAATATTAGATGATTATAATCCTGGCCCTTGGGGTGAGTGGTATTCATATAAAATAGGTACTGATTGTCAATGTGAATACTATTCTGCGTGTCCTGATCCATCTACTGCCCCATACAATTCACCCATAACAATTAGGGGAACCACATATAGTACTAGAGGTCGTAGTTCTAGTGGTGGTACTTCATCTACAGGACAAATAGGCGGGGAAGTTACATATGAAAGTAATGATGGACTCCGTGGATGTAATCCTTTTAGAATTTGGTTTACATTATTTTATAAAAATACATGTATAGATGGTGCTTATTGTGCAGTCGAAGATCCCATTGAAACAAGAGGTGGAAAAGGTGGATCTGGTGGTGCTGGTGCTAATGGTCAAGGATTTAATCAATCAAAAGAAAATGGTAGCAATGGAACTGCTGGTGAAGTAAGAAATTGCCCCACTATTGGAAGTGCTGGTGGAAATGGTGGAAGAGGTGGAAATGGTGGAAGTTTTGGAGAGCCAGGCCAAAATGGTGGTGGTATTGATTTTTATAGTGGTGGAAATGCTGGTAGGGCAATACGTGGAACTGGATATACCGTAGAAGGAGTAAATGCTGATAATTTAAAAGGAAATTATCTCCCAGATACTTAGATAAATAAATTGAATTGATTATGTAACATGTCTGACTATCCTTCTTTACAAAAACAAGGTAAAAATTTATTAAAAACTGTATCAGATCTTTTAAATAAATCTAAAAAACCTTTCGTATCTGATGAAATCTCTAAAGAGAGAATGGAAATATGTACGAGATGTGTATACTATGACGTATCTCAAATTCGTTGTAAAAAATGTGGTTGTTTTCTTAAACCAAAAACTAAATTTGCAGTAAATGGTTGTCCTATTGGTGCATGGCCAATTCTTGATGAAGAATGGGTTGGATATAGTCAACCAATACTGAGAATGAGAATTTTTGGTTGGTATATAGATATTATGATCCCACATATATTGGCAGAATTTATTGTCAAAATTGAAAAACTTATAGATACCTTTGTAAGGTTTGTACGGAAGGCTCTATAATTTTCTAAAGGAACCAGTGACGGAACTGTCACAATACCCCCTCAAGGGGGTATTTTTATGCTATAATATATTCATAACGAACAAAGAGCATACATGCAGTTACGTCCACATCAGAATAAGGCATTGGAAGCAATGGCAAGACATTATAAGGGTCAAATCATTGTACCCACTGGTGGTGGTAAAACTCTTATTGCCATTAAGGATGCTATAAGAAGACTTAATGGTCTTACTGATCCAACTCTTGTTGTAGTTGCTCCACGCATCCTATTAGCAGAGCAATTATCATCTGAGTTCTTGGAAGAGATTGAGAATGTATCTGTGATGCACGTACATAGTGGTGAAACACATCATTATAGTACAACTAAGAGTGATAAAATTCAAGAGTGGGTAAGAGATACACAGGGAAGTAAATTAATCTTTACAACATACCATTCACTTCATAGATTAGTAGAAGCAGATGTTGTTGTAGACACAACATATTTTGATGAAGCACACAACGCAGTACAAAAGAATTTCATAGAATCAGTTGATTACTTTTCACTACCATTTAATTCTTTACGTTGCTACTTCTTTACTGCAACACCTAAGCACAGTAGAACACCTTTCAAGGTAGGTATGAATGATAGTGATATATTCGGTAATGTTATTTGTAATGTACCAGCACCTAAGTTGGTAGAACAAGGTCACATCCTACCACCAAAAGTAAAAGTATATAAGAGTGATATAAGACAAAAAGATGAGATAACATTTGATGTAGAATGTAATCAGATCATGGATAATATTGATGACCATGAGACTAAGAAGATCCTCGTATGTGCTAAATCTACCAAGCAGATCCAAGGATTAGTATCATATGACAAGTTCCTTGACGAATTAGCATGGAGAGGTTATACTTGCATGTATATTACATCCAAAACTGGTGCAGTCATTGATGGTGAGAAAGTAACCAGAGATGAGTTCTTTAATGTATTAAGTGCATGGGGTAAAGATCCTGATAAGAAATTTGTTGTATTACATCACAGTATCTTAGCAGAGGGTATCAACGTAAAGGGTCTTGAAGCGGTCTTGTTCTTAAGATCTATGGATTACATTGGAATATCACAAACTATTGGTAGAGTGATCCGTAAGGGTTGCGAAAATAAGAAATATGGGTTAGTATGTATACCAGTATATTCAAAGGTGGGCATCTCTACTGCACGAAAAGTACAAGCAGTTGTTGATACTGTATTTGAGAGAGGAGAACCAGCAATTTCTATAATAACAAAATGACTTCTTCCGTAGTTTTAGTCACAGGTGGATTTGATCCAATACATAGTGGCCATATTTCATTATTAAATTCAGCAAAACAAATAGCACCAATGAGTGCCTTGGCAGTTGGTGTTAATTCAGATGATTGGTTGTCAAGAAAAAAGGGTAAACCTTTTATGCCATTTAGTGAAAGAATTAATATTGTCAGAGCATTGAAAGTGGTTGATAATGTTATTGAATTTAATGATAGCGATGGAAGTGCAAATCATGCCATTGAACAATGTTTACAAATATATGATAAGGTAATCTTTGCTAATGGTGGAGATAGACACAATGAAAATGTACCAGAGTATGATAAGTTTAGTGAAGATGAAAGAGTAATATTTAGATGGGCTGTCGGTGGACTTGGTAAAAAGAATAGTAGTTCATGGATATTAAAAGAGTGGGATGAAAGAAATAGATGAAAGACACTATTTTATTTGGAGACTGTCGTGAGACACTTGATGCATTTTTACCAAATAGTGCAAGAATGTGTGTTACATCACCACCGTACTACGGACTAAGAGACTATGGTGGTGAGGATAACCAGATAGGTCAAGAGCAATCACCAGAAGAATATGTTGAAGAGATGGTACAAGTGTTTCGTAAGGTACGCAATGTACTAGCGGAAGATGGTACACTATGGTTAAACATTGGTGATTCATACTATAATTATAGAAAGGATGGGTGTATACCTAAGCAGTCATTCTCTGCTAATAGACAAGACCTACCTAAGACTACACCAAGAAGATCTAACAAACTCCGAGGATATAAGGATAAGGATCTGATTGGTATCCCTTGGATGCTCGCATTT
>Ga0209232_1001870_pt1 | contig 10952 bp, 4 predicted proteins | sample ETNvirenome_2_60_FD_184066 | JGI IMG/M metagenome (GOLD analysis project Ga0209232, IMG submission 184066) | Marine viral communities from the Pacific Ocean - ETNP_2_60 (SPAdes) (version 2) | ecosystem: Environmental > Aquatic > Marine > Oceanic | place: Pacific Ocean | collected 2013-06-22
ATTTCCTACTGATAAGAAGTCTCTCGCCAAATCCCAAGGATATATTGAGTCTACTCTTAGTGGATCGCCGATAAAGTCAAGAACTAGACCACCAGCATCATCTGCAGGTTGTGTAGTCTCTCCTGGCTTACCTTCGACCATAACTTCGGTATTAGCGAAGTTTTTCATTCCAGATGGGTGAACTATGTCATTAACATAGTTAATGAGATCTTCATATGTCTTAGGACTCTCAATTGCATAAGACATGTTCTGATAGTAGTCATTATCAGGTAAAACTTGATTAGTATCGTTAATAATACCAATATTGTCTCTCCATCCAACTAATGTCTTAACTGAAGAAGAAAGTTCAAAACTACCAGCAAATTCGGTAATAGCAGTAACCCTACATTCAGATCCACTAAGTTTACCTGTTAAAGTATCCGTAACCTCAATAGGTTCAGCACCACTAACAATAATCTTAGCACTATTACCATCAATGAAGTCTAACTGAATATCAGCGTCTGCTTTTTCATTTTTCTTGAATGGTTCATTTTGAATGAACTTAGATATACCTTTAATTGGTTGGAATCTAGCAACAAATGAATTTTGCACTAACTGTCCAAATCCAAAGTTAACTGTTGCTCCAGTACCAGGATTTGTACTAATTCCATTCAAATCAAAGGTTACTGTCCTTGGGTTAACTGCATCGTTATAATCAGAAACTGCAAATGGTGCAAACTTATAATCTCCTGAGTTAAATCCATCTCCAGATCCAGCATCAAATGTTATACCTTCAACAAGGACTTCATCACCAATACTAAAAGGTTCTACTGTATATCCTAGAACAGGTGTACTAATCTTACATGTTAAAATACCTGCATCGGTATTGACACTCATAATGCTTATACCGTTACTATTTCTAACGGGAGCAATACCATAATCATTATTTGATAGACCAATAGGCGATACTGATACTTCTGCGCTAACAACAGCAGAGTCACTTAATTCACAGGTAATAAGACCATTATCTAAGATCTCACCAGTAAATTTATCATATAAAACTAAAGATGGAGCATTAACATAGAATTTACCACCATCAAGTACATTAACGGAGTCAATAGTTCCATAATCATCTATTTCAATAATTCTAGGGATAAAGGCATCTGGTTTAAGAGTATTATCTGAAGGATATCCATAAACATCCTCAGGAACCTTCATTTGAGATAATTTATTAATCTCAGTAGATTCTGGAAGCAATGTTGCGTTAATACCACCACCAAAGACACTAGAAATTCCTGGAAGTCTAGAATACTCAAAACCACCACTTACAAGTGTAGCTGTAGAAATACCACCAGTGGCATTTACAGAATTTGTCGTATATTCTAAAGTTTCACAATCTGCAGCATCATATGCTAATATTTCTGGAGCTGCCTTAAGATTAAAGGTAAATTCGGTGCTTCCAACTGAAAGAATATTATAAGTTCCTTTATAACTGCTATTTACAAATTTAATCTCATTTCCATTAGTAACAGTTCTATCAGCAGTTGATAAACCACTAGGACCAAAAATATTGTAATATATCTTCTGAGTTTTATCAGAATAATTCAATTGAACTGTAGGATGACCCTCAGAGTCAATAGCAGTCGATGCAATACCAACAGTTGCTAAAGTACTTACTCCAACAACCTCAAATCCAAGACTTGTGCCAGATCCAACAAATTCATTAAAGAAATTGCTATCATAGAAGAATTTAATGTCATATCCAGTCATAGATGGATGACTTAAATCGAATTTAACCGTATTGTCCCTAAATGGTCTAATTTGAGGATTAATTGGGTTAATAGTTTGTCCAGAACCACCTTGAGAGGTAATATCTACAACTTCGGGTTTTTTAGCAGTAGCTTGCTTTAAAGTATTTGCTAATTCAAGAGTATCATCATCAATTCTAATAGTATAGTACTCTCTACTGGATATTCCACCTGGAAGACTACTTCCATAGTAATATACCCTATCACCAGTAATTAAACCATGACTAATTGATGAGATTCTATTAGTAGTAGTATTAATACCAGATGCTTCAATATTAATAGGATTAACAATTAAATAATCATCAAGAATCTTTAAAGCAACAGAAGTTGTAGTACCAATACCAGTTGTTAATCCAGGTTTAACTATTAGATCAACTTCGTCACCATCTAGCATTTCATGATTACCAGTAACCTGAACTTTACCAGTAATTCTCTGAGTTTTACCTGTAATCTGTGTATTTTGCTTTTCTAGTAGATAATCATATGCATCAGTACCACCACTAATAAAATGAAGGTCTTCTGAAGTTTTTGTAGTTTTTATACCAATAGTATCTGCTGTTTTGCGTATTGCATAAACAGTAGAAGGTAAACTGAATGTACCAGCATATACTGCTGATGTAGCAACAGAAATATTTGATCCACCACTAGGAACAGTGAAATTAAGAGTATCATTAGTCCTAAGACCATGATTCTTCAAATATATTGTCTGTGTTAATATAGATCTATCTTTAGTAATACCAAGGTATTGATAACCTCTAGTTATAGATTGACCTACTGTAGTACCAAATCCAACTGCTTCAGATGGATTAAAATATATTTTTTGATGTGGTTCTGACTCAAAGAAGTCAGTCTCCATCACAACTTCATAACTATCAGAATAATATGATACACCAACTCCTGTTTGTCCAGTAGTAGCTACTCCTACTGATCTACGAATTCTTAATACTCCATCATCCTGATAAACATTAAGAAGATGAGCAGTTTCTGATCCAATTCCTACTGTTGTACCAAAACCAACTGTAGAACCAATAGATAAAGAATCTGGAATAAATTGAACTCTAATATCGGTTACAACACCTACAAATCCATCATCTAAAAGTTTTGTAGAATACTTAAGGTTATTAATGGTATGACTACCAGTTAATTTATCAACTGCAGTAGATAATCCAGCAACTACAATATTATCAAATATTTCTAAGTCATGACTAGGCTGAACAAATCCAATAACCTTATTTGAATCCCATTTAAAGACAGTATTTTCATAATTTACAAATTCAGTAGTTAATTTGCGTACAGGTTTACCTGTTAGACGCTCTACCCATGCACTTGCTCCAGAACCACCAGTATCATCATTATTAAAGGTTATATTTGATCCAACTGTATAACCTGTTCCTGGAGAGGATATTCTGAGGTTAGTAATTGAACCAGTGTCAAGTTTATTAGGTGTAGCAACCTGAGAAATGAATTTATAAGGTTGGTATACAAAATCATAAGAAGCACCATCCCCAAACATCTTATATGGGAATGTATTTCTTACTAATTTAGAACCTTCAAAATCATATGTTGTCTGTCTGATCTTTTCACCAGTAACAGTGTTTTCTGTAACCGCAAAACCTCTATAAGTATCACCAACATAATATGGGAATTGAGGAACTTGGTTAATATCTACAGAAGCATAATATGCATATACACCATCAACAAAATCAGGTGTTTTAGCAAATCTACCACCATGCTCGTCTAAATCTCCACTATCATTATAATAATAGTCATCAATAAATGATCCAGCAGGCCATGTTGCTATAGATGGTCTATTATAAACTCTAGTAGGATCTAAAACATAAGAACTCTCCATTCTCTTAGAAGAAGACTGGATATCATCAATATCCTCAAAACCATAAGGACCGTAAATTGGTATTCCATCATATGCCCACCCAATAATAGGAGAATGCCCACTTCCATCATCATTAAAGGATTCTCTTACAGTTTGACCATATCCTAGAGATTCAATTGCTAATCCATCTTCTACAGGACCAAGATAATCACCATTTACAGTTCCACTAGTTTCATATTGGTTAGTAGATAGTTTTCTAACCTTTGTAGAGAAAGATGCTGCATCACCAGGTGATTTAACAGCAACAGTAGTTCCACCAGCAGTATATCCAACACCAGTAGACAATACTATTACATCACCAATACCATCTCCATCCATAACAGCACGAAGTCTGCATCCAAAAGCAGTACCAGCTCCTACTACACTTATATCTGGAGGACCATCATAATCTACACCTCTACTCTGTACAAATGCATCAATAACTCTACCATTAATAATTGTTAGACCAATTTGACCAAATCTACCAAATCTAAGATCAACAGAAGGTGCTTTTTCAAAATTAAGTATATCTGATCCATAGTTTAGACCTTTATCAAATAATATAGTTTCTGTAATAGAACCACGAACAATAGGTGTGGCATTTAAAGTTACTTGGTCTGCTTTAGTAATAACATTAACATCTACTGTTACAGGAGGATATGAGAAGTCCTGATAACCTGTTCCATGACTAGCAAACCTTACATATTCCTTATTTTTATAATTTGTAGTATTAGGAACCCTAGTGGTAGCAATACCAGAATAACATAGTCTAAATCTATCCTCATCAAGGGTTAAAACTTGATATTGAGAATTTGTAGTTAATCCACTAATAACAGTACCACCAGTAGATGATATTCCATAATGAACTACTTCACCATCTTTAAATCCATGACTATTAGATTTAATATAATCTCTTAGTGTACTGACACCAATAGGATCTACAGATAGTTGCTTATTAGTATATCCATCACCACCTTCTAAAATAGTAACACGAGAAATTCTTCGTTTAGTCTCAAAGTCTCTAAACGCATGTATACCAGTATTTGCCAAAGCAGCAGTTGTACCAAATCCAACTGTGTTTACACCAGCAATAGAATCGGCCTTAGATCTATAAAGTTTGAATATTGTTGCACTAGTAATACCAATATAGTAAGATTGACCCTCTACTAAACAAGTATCGATACCAACAGGATTAGTAGTTGCTATTCCTATTGGACTATTGTTATTAGTATTATAGATTACTCTATCACCAACATTGTAGTAATGAGGTTTATCTAATATAAATCTACCATCATTATTATCAGCATGATCGAGAGTACCACCATTATAGAAAGATTTGGCATTAAATTCAAAGGTTCTATAACTTAATTCTGTAACTGCTTGTGCTTTTGCGCCTAAACCATTACCACCATGAATATCAACAGAAACTACCTTTTCAATTTCAAATTCAACTGGGTCAATTTGAACACCAGTAACAGTACCACCAATCGCTAATCTACCAAATGCAGTGTTAACTCCAGTAGTATTATCTTCAATAGTTAATTTTGGTGGGTTTAAAACATCATAACCAGTACCAGCATTAACTACATTTAATGAGTCTAAAGGTCCAAAATAGAGATATTTGTCAGATTTATAGTTACGAAGTTCAACACCATTAACTAACATTCCAGTATTACCTGAAAGAGTCTGTTCAGATGTTGTCTGTTGTTCTTTACCAACAGTAAGATCCTGCTTAAGGATAAATCTCTTCAATGCTCTACCTGGGAAGATAGATCTCCTTGCCTGTTCGATTATAACAAAGTCATGCGTTCCTGTAGTTTTTGGTGGAACAAATTCAACTGCAATACCTGATGGTATAAAGGATCTCGAAGGATATAACTTAATTTTGTTATTTGGTGATAATACTTCGACAAAATATGAGTCTTTCTCTAATCCAGCAATAGGATCTGAACCAGATGCAGCAATATATACAACTTCATCACCAGTCCTGAAAGGAACAGGATTAGGGAATGAAATAATAGTAAATTTATCAGTTAGTGTATTATATCCTTGGAAACTTCCTCCAGATATAGTAGGATTGATTAATGCAGCATGAATCTTATCACTAACTATTGGATAAGATGGTAAAGAGTTAGATGCAACAAATGCTTCATTAGTAAGACTAGGAGATTTGTTTTTATCAAGAATATAGGTATTTGCAATATCAGTTAGTACCTGATTTTGACCACCAATGATAGGAACTATAGTACTAGTCGCCTTTTTCTGAATTCTTCTTATATCATACTCTATTCCATACTGTGCAGAGAAGGTTCCAGATACATTTATAGAATTACTAGTACTATTAACAAAACTAACCTCTAAATCAGTCGCTACGACAGTTTCCAGGTCTCTAACGAGCAGTTCAACCTTATCACCTACAGCTAGACTAGATTGATCAATATATCCATCTAAAGTAAAAGTAGATCCAGTTAAATCCTTAATTCTATACCTAGCACTTGTATTATAGATCCAAGAATTAAAGAAAGTTTGGTCATAAGTCTTTGTAATCCTAGGATTAGTGATAAACCTTCCAAGGTTCTTAACTTTAATCCTAGATTCTGGATTTAGACCATATAAATCCTGATTGGAGTCAAATTCCTTTAAGACTCCAGTTATTCTCATATTAACTCTTTTGGCTACATCATTATCTTCATAACCATAGACTACAGTAGGTGTATAGAGGTTAGTAGTTGATGGAATATCAAGTATAGTCGTAGTTATCCCTATAAACTGGTTTACAGTCTTTTCTGTATAACTTGCAACCTGATAAAACGAATCTGTAGTATCACCAATATCAATAGTACCTGTCTGACCAAATCCTATAGTAGAATCTACTGTAAGAACCGTTGCACCAAGACCAACTGTACCAATAACTTGTGTTCTACCTGGAACAACAAATGTACCCTGAATTAGGTCTCTATCATCATATCCAATAAAGACAGATAGACGATAATAGTTGTCTCTAATCTGTACAACCTCTGAAATAGGTCCACTTGCCTCACCAACATTGGGGTTATTAGGTTCGTTATCCTGATATAGGGTTTGACCGATTAACTTTTCTGGATCACCAGATATTAACTCAACCGCAAAAGACTGCCTTCTCAAATAGTTGGCATAAGAGGGTTTTATGAGGTATTTTTCAAGATCATTAACTTTTGGTTCTAAACCAAATAATGCTTTGAATAAAATCTTGAAAGATTCGTCAGTACCCTTAGATTCGTATAAACTTCTTGCTTCTTTTACAAAATTAACTACATCTAATTCTGGACTAAGAGGGACACCTTCTAATCCAGGAGTATATTGTGCTTTTAACTTAGTGTATATCTCTTTTAAGAATAATGCACTTAAATTTTGAACTTTAGCATCTGCAAGATGACTTCCTGCTACACTCTTTTCCCATGATAAGTTTCTAGGATTATTAACCGCCTTATAAGTTGTTATTCCACTAAAACCCCTTACACATCCAGTAAATGTATTACTAGTAAGACCAGTATAAGTGATGATTTCATCATCTACCTTTAAAAGACCCCATTCTTTAGGAAATCCTTTAGTAGACCATGTACCAATACCAATTGTAGTGTCATCAATGGTAATACTAGACCCCAATGCCACTTCACCATGTATAACCTCTTTCGTAAGATTATCAATCCTGATATATTTGTCTAAATTCTCCGCAATGTCTACGGGGCCGCCTTGGTGCTCTTGAGAGATGTAGTATTGCTTTAGAAAATCCTCCAATAGGGGATTTTCAGTAATTGCGAATTCTGGGACATTATCCGCAACAACTTGGTGAGCTTTAACTCTGGAAGATAAGGGGCTATATGTTTCGATCATCCGTTTTTAAGATCTGATGATGGTTCCGTTGGAATAACTAGAAGTTGACTTATACCCAATACCAGAAATTTGCTGTCCTGAGGATATTGTGTCTCTAACGATATTTATCGCAGTATTAGACATGTCTAATTGAAGGTATAGATCCTTCAATCCGATAACATCATTAGATTCTGGATATGCCTGTATTTCAATTAGACCAGAACCTAAAATAGTCTCAGTTATATTAATAGTATTGATAATAACTTCACCTTTTACATAATCTACAGTACCAGCAGACTTAATAATAACCGAAGTATCAATATCTGATAATTCAGACAATTTAACTACAGCAATATCTCCTGTTTTAAGGTCTTCATTGGGAATATCAGCAAAATATAGAATGTTAGGGTTACCTTGAACCTTAAATCCAGTACTTTTAATGTTTTTACCGCCTGGATTAACATGAAATGCATTTCCGAAGCATAATTCATACTGAGTAAAGGCATTAAAGATAGGTTTTAAGTCTCTTCTCAGTGTTATCTTAGTAATATTGGATGTAAACGCATTATTAGTCTCATCAATGATCCTTGCTGCTTCAGAATACTTAAATCTACCTCCAAATGCATTTAAATTAGTAGATTTTCCATAAGTTGTTAAAGATCTAGTCAATTGTGCTCTTAATCCTTCAATATCACTATAAACATTTGGATTATAGTATGCACTAACATCCAATTCCACATAAAGTATCTTAAGATCGACTATTCTTTGGTTAATTCCAGCAATAGTATAACTTTTTAGTCTTTCTAGGATTAATGATTTACTAAAGTCGGACAAATATGTTGCATTTCGAGGTTTAATGCTTAATACAACAGTACCATACTCAGGTGGATCCAATTCTTCACCACCAATTACTGAAACAGACTCTGCATCAGGGAATACACTCTGTATAATTGCCTCATAATCCTTACCTGTAACCGCCCTGTACTGTGATGAATAGATTCTAGGTGCAATGTACTTAATAGAGTCTATATCTTCGATCTCACCGCCTCCTTTGGCAGGATTAACCGTTGAAACACTTACTGTTTCGGATGCATCAATCGCATTTCCAGCATCATCTGTAGCATTTCCACTATATGAGAAGAATTTACCATCATTACCATCTTTTCCATCAGTAATAATGTATGTTACTTGTATTACATCACCACTTTCTAATTTTTTACCAAATAATCCATCACCAAACATTAATTCGTATTGCTCATCCTTAACTTCTTGTATAAGGTAGATGTTAGACTTCTCATTTATGCCTGTAATATTGTCTAAACGAGAATATTCTAGTCCAGCAGTCGCTCCAGACTTCGTAACGAACACTCTAATCGAATTAGTATCAACATATGAGTTCTGTAAGATGAATCTTTGGTCTACACTACCATCTACAGTGAAAACTTTCTTTAAAAGAGTACCTTGATAGACTGTTAAGTTATTAAATGACGCTGTTCTTGGTGGATTTATTAAAACTGTGCTACCAACATCAATTGGAGAAGGTACTGCTACATCATCTGGTATAGAAAATGTAAAAGATGTGTTATCTTGAGCACCTACACATACTAAACCTTTCTTTAAAGTGACAGTATTACTATTTCCGTTGAATTTAAAGTTAAAATTAACTACTGCTTCAGCAGATTTACGAGATCTGGGTACATATCCTATATTTCTTGCTAACGAAACTACATTCTCTCTCAAAGTTGCCGAATCCAAGAAGGATTCGTTAACCACCATATTACTATTGAATGCCGTAAGGTAAGTATTATACGCTAATATATCGATTAGGATCGACATATTGGATCCTTCGTAGTCAAAATCAGTAAAATCCGAGTTAGCACGAAGATAATCTCGAATTTGATCCTTAATTTGATCGAAGTCTAAGTTTGTAAACTTGGTTACGGGCATTTTTTTACCTAGTCGCTTCTAATAGAAATGAAAATGATGTAGTAGGAGTCGGTTCACCAATAATATCAAAGGCAATTATAATCTCAAAAGCATTATTATCAGGTCTTGGGTCAGCCTCAACCTTAACATTAGCAACTCTAGGTTCAAAAACCGTTATGAGATCCAAAACTTGTGTTGCAATGATACCTCCTGTAGCAAAATCTACGAATCCAAATAGGTTATTCGTAATATCAGACCCCACATCCGAATAAAATCTCTCTTTTAACCCAGTTTGGACTAAATTTCTAACAGCACGAACTATTGCCCTCTCATTTTTTATGACATTTAAGTCCCCAGTTACAGGGTTTGGTCTAAAGGAAAGGTCAATATCCTTATATGAGCGAGATTTTAAGGTCGCCACTAAAATTAATAATAGATATCAGGGTTATTTATACCCCATTCTCTCAGTTCCAGCGTGTAACAGTCAATTCGATGCTATTATCATCCATTTCCCACTCTTCTGCAACCTGAAATCCTTCTTTTTTGATCTTATTATGGATTAACATACGAGCATACTGTTGATTCAACTTATCTAAGAACCTCTCTACAGGTACACTCTCTGCCCATGTCTGTTTATCTGCGACTAATTCATAACACATAGTCGTAGGATTAAGAAAAAAACCTATATCATTCTTTATCTGTATATCTGTATGTACTGTAGGATGATTCTTAGCATGTCTACCAGTAACTACCATCTCCTTTGGTTCTACAGTAGCATGGTATCCTAATATCAATAATGCTTCTAGAAGAGCATCCTTTTCTTTAACCTTCGTTTGTATTGTGCTGAAGTGTGACATCTTTAACCGTCTGATAGTATTCTGGTTTAAGCTCTCTATTAAGAACAGTACCTAAGCTATCCTCGATAGATTTAGTTATATCTAGGCATTGCTTAGATTCTACCCCTTTTACTTCCACTTTAACATCACCATTACCTTTAATAGAGAATACTAAAGTTTCCTGACTCATCTTCCCTGCCCTCTATAAGGTTTACGAGCCGAGTTTCGGGCGGTAGGGGAATATTTGGTATTCTTACCGTTACCTTGTCTAGTCTTTTTTGGTGTTGTCTGAATCGTTGTCCCTGTTGGACTGGTGTAAAGTTTCGCCATTGTAAGTAGAATGTGTAATAAGATCAGGAGACGGATAGCCCGTCTCATAATAACATTGAGAGAGTTCTAAGATCTTATCCATGAACTCCTCCTCAGAGAGACCTGTATAGATCTCTCCGTCCTTAATGGTTATATTATATAACTCGTTGCTTTTCATGCCCTACACGGATACGAGGATCGCACCAGATCTCGAAGCCAGCGTTGAGTGCATCGAGACAGAATGAAACATCCTCTCCACACATGTCCTGTACTTCTCCTGATTCAAAGACTTGCATCTTCGGAGCGAACCAAGGATACTTCATCTCTTCATGTTCCCATACACCATTCTTAATAAGAACCCAACCGAATCCT
>Ga0209232_1001871_pt1 | contig 10949 bp, 3 predicted proteins | sample ETNvirenome_2_60_FD_184066 | JGI IMG/M metagenome (GOLD analysis project Ga0209232, IMG submission 184066) | Marine viral communities from the Pacific Ocean - ETNP_2_60 (SPAdes) (version 2) | ecosystem: Environmental > Aquatic > Marine > Oceanic | place: Pacific Ocean | collected 2013-06-22
AAATTTTATTAAAAGGAGATCTATATCCCACTGGTAATTTTGCCATATTATTCTATTTTATCTATTTATAGTTACAGTTTTTGTGTTTTATTTACTACTAAGTGTTATTTCAGAACCTAGAGAAAACAACTCTGCTTTTTCGGTCGAATCATTACTTAGTGTTACCTCTGCGAAATAACCTAGTAAACTAGTGTTATTCACGACTTTGTTTTTAGAAAACATTATAAAGGCATCGTCTGGAGGCGTGACACTTGGACTATCTATTATTATGTAATTGTTTTTAATATTAGTTATTTCACCTATATATGTTATACTATCAGTAAAACTAGTTATAGAAGTACTAGTATCGTCATCTTTAACATAATAAGCTACGTCTCTGATTTGTAAAGAAGTGTTATCAACTTTGTCGTTAAATGTTATTTTTAATGGCATATTTTATATTTATGATCCAGAAACTCCTGGTGTTATAAACCTATCTAAGTCTAAATATATTATTTTATTTGCAGAAGGATGTGATTTAATAGTAAAAGTATTGTTTATGTCTATTGACTGTGTTGATCCTTTAAAATAAATTTTAGTACCTGCTTTAATGATTTGATCTTCTTGAGTTGATATACTTCCATTAGATCCGAGGTGGTCGTCAGCCGTTACCACCTGGACAGTGTTAGTTGAACTGTTTTGCACCCCAACTCCAGACATCGTTACAAATCCACCTCCAGATATACCATAAGTACCAACCAAAGCAATATTTTGGTCATTAGCGGTTGTTCTAACAGTTTTAGTTAGCTCTGCTGCTACGGCCGATTTTTTGGATACAAAATTAGAAAAATCAATATTGGCTCCAATTGCCTTTTGTATAACACTACCTCCTCTAGCTTGAAACGTTAATACTGTATTATCTACGAACGTCTGTGCGGAAGATAGAGTTAACTTTTTCGCACTTATATCAATAGCTATTATAGTAGGCGATCCAGCCAAACTACTACCGCCACTAATACCCGTTACATACATACCGGTCGCTAAGTCAGTTAAATCGTCAACAATTATTTCCTCACTATTACTAACTGCTCCGTCTACCGTCTCTGTTGTTGTGAAATACCAATCTGTGTCGTGAGGTTGTCTTATTAACCTAAGCCCAAAACCATACGTGTCATTAGAAGCGTTTGTCAATGTCCAATCTAACGTTTTTACTATAGACGTCGTTTGCCCAGGCGCGTTAGTAGAAGTAATATTATCTCCAGCGCTCCAAGTTGTATAGTTATTAGTGTTAGCCGTCGCAACGGTAAAAGTCAAGGTAGCGTTAGCGTTTTGATTTATAACCGTGCTGTAAGAGTGTTTGCTTCTTCCAATTTCTAATTGAGTATCTTTATCTGGTGGAGCTATTAAAAGAATAGTATAACTATCCCCGCTTCCTCCACTTGCTGGAAATAATATAGAATTGCTATATATATCACTCTTCATTTTTACACTTAGATTGTTTTGCGAATTAAAAGTACTCGTAAAAGATTTAGAACTAAAGTTATAAAACTGTTGAGAAGAGTTAATTACTTGTAACGAAGCTTCTGAACCAATATCTCCAGTTATAGTAAATCTTCTAGTACTAGCCGCTTGTGGTAGGTCTGATGTATCTATGGTGAATGTATTAATTATTTTCATATTGTTATATTGTTTCTGTACTACTTACCATTCCTAATCCTTGAAAACTCAACTCGCCTATAGATGGTGATGTTGAAGTCGTTATTGCAGTTCCTTTAATGTAGTTAAACCATTTACCCTCTTTTTCTATAAACTCATTTACACTTCCACTTTGTTTGTCAGTAATTATACTGTCTACATACCAACCTTCTTTATCGTTTAAATTATATATATCTACATTAGATAAGATTTCTATCACATTGCCGTCTTTATCTGTAATATTTTCAGTTTTATATTTCGTTACTTTAGATTGACTTCCTTCATAATTCAATGTATTGTATATTTTTATTAACGAAGGTTCCGCGTTTAAAATTGTTGTTATAGTTGACAGCGCTGGCGCTGGATCAAGATACTCATCTCCAGAATCAGGAGTACCATCTGGATCTACATGTATCCCGTAAAACCAATTTCTTATATCATTAGAATGGTGCTGCCACAATTGACCGTCTTTTATAGTAAAATATTCTTTCGATAAGCTAACTCCTGACTCTGGTACAAATGATTTGAAACTAACCCAACCTTTAACATCTTCACTATAACTAACTGTTGTAGGTGTAAAATCTGGATATATTCTATATAATTCAAAATTATCTAAAGTCCCACTAAAAGGCGCTGAGTCAACCTTTATTACAAATGTATTTAGCAATTCAGTTGTAGCTGTAGAATCTCCAATAGTAAGACGCGTGTTTTGTTCGCTATCCCAAGTTCCATCACTAGATATTGGTCCAAATGTAAATCCTTTTCCTTGTGAATTGTAAAAATATCCACTAATAGAACCTTGGGTAACATTAGAGACATCAAATTTCAACTGAACAATAGCACCGTCAACGAAGTTGTGATCACGTATACCTTGTTGTAAGGAAACAGTGTTAGGAGCGCTATTGAATACTATGTTTTGATCAGTACTATTAAATTCAATATAATTTTCGAGAGTCGTGTCAAATCCAATAAAATCCCATGCATTAATGCTAGCTGATGTAAAATAATTTGTAATATCTTTTAAAGAAACGTACGCTAATGTTCCTTTGTACCCGGATGATCTAGGTCGAAAAAGAACTTTATTTGCGTGACCAATTCCAGCTCCAGTTTCATCTTTTATACTCGCGGTTATAGGCGCTACTGTACCTGAAATATTTTCATATGTACTATCCGTTCTATCTATAGTGGGAGTGGTTGTACCATCCATATTGCCTCTTACCCTGTAATAACCTCCTTGTGTTACTCCATCAAACTTAAATCCATAAGTATGCCCATTAGTATGTCCCCCATAAGGACCTGTGACGTAACCCTTTAATCCACCTGAATTATATTCCATAGCACCAGTTCCGGTATTTGTACCAGTTGGTGATAGGCTTATTTGAAACCTAAGTTCATATCCGTCGTTTGTCACTGGTAGTTCGCGCCCTGTAAGACTTTGCACTGCGTAATTACTTTCTAGCCCAAAAACATCTGCAAACCCATCGCCATTTGAATCATATCCCCATCTAATTCTATTGTTATAGTAATGTATCCTTTTTCTAGGGCTATAATAGTGGTATATATTATCAGCCCAAGAGGTCGCTAAATCAGGATTATATAACAGAGTCCAACCAGCAGCTGTTCCTCCAGTTTCTTTGTCTGAAATATCTGAAAATTCTATACCTTCAATTGTACCTTCCCAGTTGTAAAAGTATAATTTTAGCTCATTTAGATTTGTATCATTTTTTTGTTGCCATCTAGCTATCCATTCGCTACCTTGGTCACTAAATGTAATTGAGGACATGTCTCCAGCACTGATCGTGCCTAAATGACCAGGTAGTGTATCTCCCGTGGTGTATCCAGATGGAAAGGTGTTTGAATCTAAAGCATTAGATACAAGTAGACCAGTTCCACTAACGTGGGTAACTCCAGTTAATTTTACTTCGTACCATTTATCTTCTACTAATGGATTACTTGTTATGTCCTGCGTTAAAAATGCAGCGCTACCATTAGCTTGTAAATTACCATCAATAGCAATAGGGCCGTCAGCGTGGTCATTGTAAGCAGTCGTACCGTTGCTTGTTCCATTTAGATAACTACTAGTAGTTACGCCGTCTGCCAAAGTGTATGGAACTGAGGTTGCAGGATTACTAGCACCATAAACAGTTTCTCCTACGTCGGTTAAAGTTATGTGTCCATTAGTTGTCGTCCAATTAAATGAATCGTTCTCTACCTCTGCCCACTCAGATATTGTAGAAGTAGGTATATCAGGAACTGCAGCCACTGGATAATTACCTGGATTTGTTACTTTCAGAACTTTTTCTATTTGAATGTACTTAAGAAGAATTCTATTATTTTTATCATTGTCATCGTGAGATATATGGATGTTTATATAATCTTGCACTGGATTTAATAATACGTGATTATTCGGGTCCGTAGTCTCATCTATATGATCTGTGCTAGCATCTGTACCTTCGGTACCTTGTATTTTAAAGTAAAACTCAATTTCTTCAGTGCCCTGTGCGAAGTTGGTAATTGTAAATTGTCTATTAGTTATGAATCCTTGATTGTGATCAGCGCTATTTGATGGAGTTGTTACTGTGTTACTATCTGTTAAAAAAGCGTTATCTAAAGGAGCGCCGTCATCTCCATATAAAGTAATTTGTAAATTAACAGTGTCACTACCATTTGTATCATAATTTTGTATCTTTAACGTAGCTTTGTATTCCTCTCCATGAAATGCTGTCATACTGTTAGCGTTTGGCCAACTACTACTTACGTCACTATCTACTATGGAGCTATCAAAATCTTCAGATTTCACCCACATTCTAGTTATAGTCCCCGTGTTCCCATCGGTGCTGGTATTACGTATACTTGGTTTACCACTAGCAGCAAACATGAACTGAGCTGTCCCGACGATTCCAGCGTATCCAACGGTTGTACCTTGCATTCTAGCCTCACTATTGTTGTTATTTGTTTCCCCAACATAAACGGTACTAGGATTATTACTATAAAGGTAAAATGGATCTAAGCCCATGGATTGCCCTTGCCAAAAAGGATTAGGAGTTGTGCTGCTAATGTTACCATAGTCAGCATTATCAAAATCGGCTTCAAATATACTTGGATTAGAAGGAGCGCTCCAGATAGCATCGCTTGCTGATATTCCCGCTTGGAAGGCTTGAATACTTCCTTGGGTTATTTCAGCGTGATTGGTTATAGTCGTTGTGCTACCTAAGTCTGAATTTTCAGCCACGTTAATAGGCGCGGTTGGAAGAACTCTATTATTACCAGCTGATAAATTAGAATTATTAACATATTCAATATCGTTAAAAAACTCTTCGTTTCCTGCTTCTCCTAATACCTCTCTATTAACAAGGGAGTTTTCTGGTAAAAAGTCTGTTAACACTAAATTATAATCATTTTTATAAGTGTCAAAAGTCCCAACTAAACTACCAGATGTCTTTAAGTTATCTCTAAAGTAATCATGCATTCCAGCGTCTGATATAGGAGTTAATCCATCCATAGACAATCTAAGCACTGCCCCTCTTTGTTTGTCTGTAAAATATGCTCGATAAGAATCTTTAGCAAATGATTCTGGATTTTGAGATATACCGTAATCTCCAACGAAAGGATTAGCATCACCTAAAACAGCGTTTGTGGCTACTAATTGAGGATTTCCATCCGCGTTATACAAAGCATTTTTGTTAGCAGTTATTTGAACAACTCTATCTTCACAAAACGCCACTAAACTAATTCTTCTTGAAAATAATTTTTGTATACTACCGTAAGTTGGGTTTAAGTCTTTTGTAATCTTTTCAGCCATTATAAACTGGTTAAGATTATTTATCCCACTTGTTGAGTTATATAGTCCAGAGTAAATTAAACCATTTTTTCTATGTTCTTCGGTAAATGGTTTCTCTATAGTAGCGTTTGCTCTAACTCCATTTGTAAGTGTCATTGCATTAAAGTCGTCTCTAATTCTATCAGATTCAATCCCATTTCCAAACGAAAAGCAATTATACCAACTTAACCCCGTTTCTGTAGTAGGTTCAATAACAACACTCTTTATGAAATCTCCACTTCCTCCTGCTTCTCCTCCACCAAATCCCGTTACAATACCAGTGGTATAACTACCGTCTTCTCTAGTAAATCTAATTTTTAATCCAGTGTATTCAAAACTCTGTCCAAACCCATCTGCAGAATAATACTTGTTTAATCCTTGGCTAAACACTATGTCTAAACCACTCCAACTCATGGTAACATCTTCCGTAATAACGCTAGCGTGACCAAATGCGTCAAGACCATTAAATGGTCTACTATCCTCTGGAAAACTAACGATACATCCATTAGGAGCGAATAACTCTTTGTTTTCGAATGTAAGCGTTGTTGGATAAGCTTGGCCAGCTTCATAGTAAATATCTAAATCTACATTGTCTTTAGGTTCTGTCTCCCAAATAGCGGGATTCTCTGATGTTGCACCATCTAAGTAACTAAAATCTTCATTAACAAACTCTAGAGCATGAGAATCTAAAGAGTTAAACAAACTATTTGCCCCCAACGTGGCGTCAACGGGATTAGTACCACCACTTACCCCTGGAAACGAAGCGTCTTTTAAGTGAATAATATAACAAACTCTTCTATTATGCGGTTTAGCAAAATCCTCTACCCTCTGCTTAAATATAGCTCGTTTATTCGAACTTCCACCTGTGTCACTACCATCATCTCTACTTTTAGCCCAATCAATAGCTGCCTCTTCAACACTTGCACCAGTAGCAACCAATTCGCTATTAGTATCATCCCATTTATACATCCTTCTCCATGGGGTGTGGTTGTATATTCTTTTTTCTACAGTCTTTAAAATTTCGTAAACATGTCCAGATGGATCATCTTTAAACCTAAATTTTTGCCCTGGAGTTTTTAATTTAGTCACAAAAGAATCTATAGCGCTACTAAAATTTCCATTACTGTCGTACTGAGGTTTCCATTGGTTTTTGTGTTCGTCTTCAAAACGCGCGTCATACCCTGCTACAAGATCCGAGAAATGATTACTCGTAGGATAATAATCTACTACATTATGAAGAGGTTGACCTCCCCAATCATCTTTATGAACAACATTAGTTTCTTCGGCTTCACAGAAAACTCCATTTGTGTGGTGCTTACCAGTAACACCACTTTGTGTTTGCGGTAACTCCGTTCCGTCTTCTGTAGTAAAAACTCCCCCACCCCAAATACCTCGAAAGTTTCTTGGTAAAGTCCTCCAAGTGGCATCGCCTGTTCCTAAATTATCCCAATTACCGCCATGTAAATCTTGTCCAGGTGCTAAAAATGATAAGTGAATAACCAATTTACCATCCGCGGTAGGGTAATCTTGAGTTTTAACATTATTATGAATACTCTCCTTCCATCTTCTAATTCCCGTACTACCGTTGTGATCGTCACTAGTGTCAATTATACCTGGAATACCATTAACCATGTTATCTCCTGCGGTCGTAGTCGTTGGGTCATTGAGTTTTATATCGCTATTGGTTGGAAATGCCATTCCGTCCGCGGCGTTAGTGGAATTTGGTTGACCCCACTCAGCAATTGTATAACCCGCTGGGAGTTGCGTTGTAGCTGCCCCGCCAGCGCCCCAGTTTTGGTCGTGTGGCCATTGACTGTGAGGTGAATATATGATATCACCAACGGGTAGAGGTTGACCACCATACCACCCTTGGCCAGAATGTCTTGCGTATAAAGTATCACTAGGCTGTGAAGCAGCCATGTACATATTATCAATAAAGAATCTATTACTACCTACCTCGGTTAACAACTCATCCCATTCAGTAGGAGTATCTGTTAAATTACCTGCATAACTAGTTATTACATCACTAATCCTGTCCCCTGAGGCTAAATCAGTTATATCATGATCTCCATTGTTAATCAATCCACCTTCAGGATCAAAAGTGTTTGTAGTAGTATCAGAGTGCCAGTGTATATTTTGATGACTAGTTGTGGTCCAACTAGTCATTTGTTCAACAACTTCTTTTAATTCGTTGATTGGTGATCCTTCACCAAATATCTTAACAAAAAATCTACCTGAAAAAGCCTCTTTATTTTTAACTATCTTTCTTTCTATTATAACAGAAGTATTAGCGTCTAATTCGTGGCTACTAGTACCAGACTTATGATATTCGTCATCAAAACTGTCTGGCAAAGGTTTTTCTAGATGTAATTCATAAACAGTACCACTACTTATTCTAATAGCGCTTATCTTAAATCTATCTGTCTTTTTTATAGTATCAGTAGCGTCATTGTAAAAACTAATAAATAAATCATGAGTATCTGTAGTTTCATCATTTATAGTTAACGACATTCCAGGTATTTCGATATTACTATTTGTAATACCAGCTGGATTATGCCAAGCGGATTTTTTTATTTGTATAAAACGCTTGTTCTTCATCGGTCGTTTCGTGTCATCGTGAAAGATACCATCGGTAGTATTATTTAACTCGTCGTTTGCGTTACTCATCTCCCCGAGTTTTAAATACTTATATTTAATAGCATCTGGAGCTTCGTTTTGAACGTCTAATATTTTATATTTATTTTCCGTTGTTAGTGGATCACTACTCCCAACTTTCTTCTTTAATATTATATAATCTTCTTCAGAAACTTTATTTCTGTCAGACGAAGAAAAAGAAAGCCAAACATGATTCTCTTTAGATAAGTCTTCTTTTGTAGGCGAATAAATATTGTCCATAACTAAATTATAGTATTCTCCAGAAGTTTCTTTTACGAAAAATTTATAGTAATTTGCCCAACTTGGGTGTGAAGTTTCTATATCAGCTATTAATTGTTGGCTATTAAATGAATGAGGAAGTGGAGCTCCCCAAGGAATGTTTAAAGAAGCTTTTTCTGTGGTGAAAACCGGTGTTTCTCTACCGTATTTATCTCCATATATTACTCCTACTTGATAATCTCTTTGTGATTTTATAGATGGTAATCCTCCTTGATCAAACGCTCCAATATCTCTAGTGGTAAAATCACTTATGATTTTCGGTATTTCATCTAAATCATACCCTTGTTTGTAGTTACCATAAACAACTCTATTACCAGTTATTTCTTGAGCTACTGCGCTTTTAGGGATATTATCCCAAGGTCGAAGTAATTGATTCTCAGGTATCGCCGCGTATATATTATCGGTGTTAACTTCGAAACTACCACTATATTCCGAGTTAGCGTCTCCGACATTAGACCACTCTGAACTATCCCTATCTAATACCTCGAGTATATAAACAACATTCGAATCCTCTCGTTTGTACAATAAATCTATTTGAACAACATCTTTCGGTATCATTGGAGACACAAAACCATTTAACTTTACAGACCGAAGCATGTTGCGCATAGCGTTATTATATGGTTCTTTTATACCATACGCATCGTTAATATCATATTGAGTTCCCGAAGGGTCTGACCCCCATGTTGATTCAAATACTACGTCGGTAAATGGAGCATAAGTAGAATATTCTCCATCTTCATATCTATATCTATATGAGAATCTTGGAAAAATTTTTTCAAACAAAGGATTTATTTTCGATTCATCATCCTCTGTAGTTTTGATTACGCTTAAAGGTTTTAAGGGATTCTTTTTTATAGCGGTAATATGCTCTTCTTTTATACGTTCGGTTCTTTTAAAAACCAACTCGTCTTGAGGGTTTATGGACGAACTACCTAATACGCCAGAACTAAGTGTAATAGTATTACCGTCTATAGCGGTAATTGTTGGAAAAGGAGCGGTGTAGGTAATGTCTCTTATCGCTATGAGCTCATCATCAATATCTAAACTAGCGGTGTTAATAAGCTCTATATTCGTTATTGAGGTAGTAGTAGAAGTATGATTTGATTCAACAATAATTTCTTTTGTTATAACTTCTTCGTTAACTATTAATTTAGTATGTTGAGCGGTATTTAAACTAGAAAGAGGTTGATTACCTAATTTACATCTTTCAATATTAATTCTTCTTGGTTCATTTATTCCATCAGTCCAAATAAGCAAGTTGTCAATTATATTTATACCTGTTATAATCTTATTGGGAAATTTTAATACAGCTCTAGAAGTATTTGCTTTAGTGTCTATAATAACCGCGTTTGTTATATCTCCAGATTGTTCTAAAATAGCGTCTATAGAATCGCTTGTAATAAACCAATATAATTTGTCATTTTTTTCATCAGCAATACTTCCAATACATTTAGCGCCACTAACGTCTACTACGTTTTCTACTCGTGAGTTACCCAATATATTTTGAACAGTCCCAATATCTGATCCTTCAGATGTTGAAACCTGCACGTTCATAGCGTGTCTATATTGTCCGCTTGGAATAATTCTTTCATCAAGGTCTTTGTTCATTTTACCTTGTGTGAAAGTGTTTTTAATCTCTGGCATATATTAGTGTTTTATATGTTTCGATTTACCTCTTAATATTTGAGTTAATTCTTCTAATTTAATATTTGACAATCTAAGTTTAGCTTGTCTAGTTGCTGCGAATTTTTCTTTTTGGTATCTACGCACTATATACTCAGGGGTGTTTGCTCGCGTAGATAAGATTGCGTACATAATCCATTTATACATAGCTTCTTCTGCAAATTTATGTACCTGCATTTCTCCGTCTGTTCCTAGACTATCGCTTATATAATCTAAGATTACAGTTTTTCCTGAAATATTAGACGAAAAGTGAATTAATCCTTTTAAGTCGTCTATATAAAAAGATCCATTTACTTGGGCGTGTTGCGGATCAATACCGTATCTTTCGCCTAAAACTAAATCATAAGTACCGTCGTCATACTTGTCGATGTTATCATTTGGAGTATGAGACTTATAATTATCCCAAGTTGTAGAATCTCCGTCTCTTATTAATCTTGGAGAAGCTCCTTCGTAAGTAACTATAATGTTATCTAATGTGTTTGTTGGAATTGGACTTAATGTTGCTGGTACTGTCGTTGAGTTTCCACCTAAATCTTCTGTCATAGGAACATAACTAGTTGCTAAAACATAAACAGTATCATACATAGAAACATCTATATTTTGTACAGACTTAGTTGTACTTGAGGTTACTGTAGTTCCTTCGCTCCATTCTACATAAGCCAAACCAAGCGTACCATCTGCGGCTGGTAAGAAATTAGGAGCGTTAGCGTCTCCAGTTGTAGTTTGGTCATTTAAACTAGGATTATTTTTTAATAAGTTTGTTGACGGATCACCCGGCGTGCTACTTATACCAACACGTAAAACACCTTGTGACGCATTTGTTTGAGCAGCGGAAGAA
>Ga0209232_1001872_pt1 | contig 10940 bp, 10 predicted proteins | sample ETNvirenome_2_60_FD_184066 | JGI IMG/M metagenome (GOLD analysis project Ga0209232, IMG submission 184066) | Marine viral communities from the Pacific Ocean - ETNP_2_60 (SPAdes) (version 2) | ecosystem: Environmental > Aquatic > Marine > Oceanic | place: Pacific Ocean | collected 2013-06-22
GTTTCGTAAGCGTCGCGAGGAGTTTGTGGGCTGGGCGCGCTCACTGCTGAAAACCGTCGGGCTCGCCGAGCATGAGAATAAATACCCTTGGCAGCTCTCCGGCGGCATGCAGCAGCGGGCGTCCATTTGCCGGGCGCTGATCCACCAGCCGCGCCTGCTGATGTTGGACGAGCCCTTTGGCGCGCTAGACGCTTTTACTCGCGAAGAGCTGTGGTGCGTACTGCGGGATTTATGGGAAGCCCAACGGTTTACCGTGGTGCTGGTAACCCACGACCTTCGTGAAGCGGCCTTCTTAGCCGATACGGTGTATGTGATGAGCCGCCGCCCAGGTCGCGTTATTGAGCGTCGCTCCATTGAGCTGCCTCGCCCCCGAGCGTTGGAGACCACCTACGAAAAACCCTTCATTGATCTGGTGCAGGAACTACGCGCCCAGATTGGCGAAGTGCGTAGCACCTGATCGATGACTCTCTGCGTCGGCACCATTAAGGCATTTTTTATGACCGTAAATAGCAAACTGATTGAACGTCTGGCGCCCTGGATCGCGGTGGTGGTGCTGGTGATGATCTGGGAAGTCACGGTGCGGCTATTTAACGTACCGAGCTTTATCTTCCCCGGCGCCTTGGAAACCGCGCAGGCGTTGATTACCTATGCAGGCCCCATTGGTCAGCACTCTTGGCAAACCTTCTGGACCACGCTGATCGGTTTTGGGTTGGGAGTGGCGGTCGGGTTAGTGCTGGGCTTTATCATCGGCTCGTCGCGCTTTTTGTATAACGCCTGCTACCCGCTGCTGGTGGGGTTTAATGCCATTCCTAAAGTGGCCTTTGTGCCAATTCTGGTGGTCTGGTTTGGTATCGGTTCGGTACCTGCGATTCTCACTGCCTTTTTAATCTGCTTTTTTCCCATTGTCGTGAATGTGGCCACAGGGCTGGCAACCCTGGAGCCAGAAATGGAAGACGTGCTGCGAGTACTGGGTGCGCGGCGCATGGATGTGCTTTTGAAAGTAGGGCTGCCGCGTTCGCTGCCGTACTTTTTTGCCTCGTTGAAAATCGCCATCACCCTAGCGTTTGTGGGCACCGTCGTATCGGAAACCGTCGCCTCTAACCAGGGCATCGGCTACCTGATGATGAGCGCTGGTTCGCAAATGCGTATGGGGCTGGTATTCGCCGGGCTGCTGGTGATCAGCGCGATGGCCATGGTGATGTACGAACTGTTTGCCCAATTAGAAAAGCGTATGACTGCCTGGGCACACCGTAGTTGAGAAAAGAAACGCCGTAGCGGCGAAGTACCGCTGCGGTTTAACTGAATTTGCTGGCATAGCCAGTGTTGAACAATAAGGGGACCCAATGAAATATTTACCCATCGCTAGTTTAGCCGCTGCCATGTTGATATCACCGCTTGCCTCGGCTGAAAAACTATTTTCAGACTCAAGTATCTCGCTGCTATATAGCGATCAGTACCAAGCGTTTGGGCGTAATGAGCGCACCGATACCTATGTCACCTTTGAAAACGTGACGGCACACGACTGGGGCGGCACTTTTTTGTTTGTGGATCGTAACCAAGGGCGAGGTAAAGCCGATGGTGACGACGATCTGTATGGCGAATTCTCCCCAACGCTCAGCCTTGGCTGGCTAAGTGGCGTCGATTTGCAGCGGGGCGCGCTGAAAGATGTGTCGCTAGCAGGAACCTATGAATTTGGCGGCGGCACCAATGCTACCAACATTCTGACAGGCGTGAGCTTCGCCTGGGACGTGCCAGGCACAACGTACTTCAACAGCACGTTCTACTACGTCAATAACAGTGAAATCGCCGATGATCTGCAAATGACGCTCACCTGGGGTGCGCCGTTTGAGGTGGGAGCATCGCGTTTTCTGTTTGATGGGTATATCGACTACTCAACGTCGGCATCGGACCATGAAGCAGAGTTTCATTTCAACCCACAGCTAAAATTAGACTTAGGGCACTACCGTGGCCGTCCAGGGGTGCTCTACGCAGGGATTGAGTACTCCTACTGGCACAATAAATATGGCCTTTCCGACAGCGTTATGGATACGCAAAGCGCGGTGAGTGCACTGGCTAAATTTCACTTCTAATCGGCGTGGGTAGCACCATGATGGTGCTACCAGCGATACAGCAGCGAGGCGCTGGTCGTGGTATCAGTGCGCTCGCTGGCATCCTCTGGGGGTTGTGAGTTGTGCTTCACTTCATAAGAGAGGCGCAGCGACAGCCTAGCGTTAAGACGGGCGGTAAGCGCCGTTAGCGAACGGCCGGTGGTGTTTGCATCGGTGTACTCTACCGACATCTCCTGGGCAATATCAGCGTAATCAGAGAGTCGGTAGCGGTAGTCCAGCGCGGTATAGGCCACGGCCAACTGCTGGTTATCTTCTTTTCGCGGGCGATCATTGCGGTAACCCGGGCCTGCTTCCAGCGAGAGCGTGTGCTGCTTATTCTCTAACAACTGCCGTCCATAGCCACCAATTACCGAAAGCTGTTGGTCGTACCCGGCAAAACGGTCCTTCTCCCAGCGGGCAAAGCCAAACAGGTAGTGCGGCCCGCTAAAGTCGTAGCGTTCACGCCCTGCGAGCAGATATTGCTCCGCGCTGGTTTCGCCATCCTTGCTGACGTTACGCACTTCGCCGCGTAGCGAATGGGTCAACTGACCGGTCAGCCAGGTCAGACGCGATTTGCCGATCAGTGTTTGGCTGTCGGTGTTGCCAGAAAGACGGGTAAAACCAAGCTCCGCATCGCCGCTAAATTCGGGGGTGTCCTCTTTCGGAGGCGGCGGCGCATAGAACGGCGAGGCCGCAACGCCGGTCGCCCAAAGTGCGCTGCTAGTGAATACCAGTGAGCGTAGCAAATGTCGCACGACACTCCTCCTTGAGCTTGGGTTCAGTAAGTGGCTGCTATATAAGCAAAGTGAGGTGAAAGCGCAACGACTAACGCCGCTTGGCGCTGCGTGCCATAATGACGCGGTCGCGCACCATGAGTTCCGTTATGACTGCTCCTCGCCCCCGAACACTAGCCGAATTACAGCGCTGGCGCCGTACCCGCGCCAAGCGCCGTTGGTACAAACGCAGTTTTCGCCTGCAAGTCATGATGCTGGTGGGGCTGCTGCTGGCCCAGGGCACCTATTTAAACCACCGCAAAGCCGAGATCATCACCCACCAAATGGGCGAGCGGGCACTGGCTGTGGCCAAAACCGTGGCCGGGATGCCGCAGATTGTAAACGCTTTTTCCTCTCCTGACCCCTCCGCCATTATTCAGCCCCTTGCCGAACGAGTGCGTCAGGAGACCGGCGCGCGCTACGTGGTGGTGGGTAATGCCCAATCGATCCGCTACTCCCACCCTGTGCCCGAGCGTATCGGCCAGCCCATGGTGGGCGGCGATAACGACCAGGCGCTTATCTATGGCCAGTCGTATGTCTCCGAAGCCACCGGCACGCTGGGTACGGCCATGCGCGGCAAAACGCCGGTGTGGGATGAGGAGGGCAATATCATCGGGGTGGTCTCGGTGGGCTTTATGCTCGACCGCGTCGATATGGATGTGGCCCGCTACACCAGCCTCGGCTGGGCGCTGGTGGCGCTGATGATTGTGCTGGGGTTTGCGGGCGCTTACTGGCTGTCGCAGCACTTGAAAAAGATCATTTTAGGGCTGGAGCCTTACGAAATCGCCCGCTTGGCGATGGAGAAAGAGGCCATCCTGCAATCGATTCACGAAGGCATTCTCGCGGTGAACCAGGATGGCCATATCACCCTGGTGAACCAGCAGGCGCGGCGCTTTTTAGAGCTGCCCGACGAGCATGTGCTGCTGGGTCAGCCGATCCGTGAGGTGGTGCCCAATTCGCGGCTGTTGGAAGTCTTGAAGCATGGCGAGCAGGAGTTTGACCAGGAGATGTGGCTGGGGGATCACCCGGTGGTGGTCAACCGAGTGCCGATTCTGCATGAAGGGGAAATAGAAGGGGCTGTGGCCACTTTTCGTAGCCGCCGAGAAATTATCGACCTCTCCCAAGCACTCACCCAAGCCAGTCGCGATGTGGATATGCTGCGCGCCCAGGCCCACGAGTTCTCCAACAAGCTCTACACCATCTCCGGCCTGTTGCAGTTGCAGCGTATCGACGAAGCGCTGGCGCTGATTCATCAGGAAACCGAGCGCGCCCAGGCGCAAATGAGCTTTTTAATGCGCCACGTGGCGGATGCGGTATTGAGCGGCACGCTGCTGGGCAAACTCACCCGCGCCCGCGAGCTGGGCGTTACGTTAGAAATCGACGAGCAGAGCTCGCTCTCCTGCCCGCTAACGCCCACCGGCCAAGAGGTCATGATGAGCGTGGTGGGTAACTTACTGGATAACGCCTGCCACGCCGCGCTCAACGGCCCTCACGGCGACCAGCCCACTGTGCGGCTGTTTTTCACCGACCTGGGCGAGCAGCTACTTATTGAAGTGGAAGATAACGGTGCCGGGGTGCCCGCCGAGCATGCGGAGTCGATTTTTGCCGAAGGATTTTCCACCAAAACCGGCAAGCATCGGGGCATAGGGCTGGCTCTGGTGGCGCGGCTGTGCCGCCAGCACGGGGGCGCAGTGACGCTGGAAGAGAGCGAACTGGGCGGCGCATGCTTTATTGCCGTGCTGGACCGCTCGCTATGCGCCGAGGCCGCCACCGAGCCTGCGCCCTCATAACGACACGAATAATGACGACGCTAATGAATAAGAGGAAACGCCATGTCTGCGACGCAATACGGCATTTTGGTCGTCGAAGACGATTTTCGCATCGCCGATATCCACCGCGCCTTTATTGAGCAGGGCGACGGGTTTTATGTGGTCGGCATGGCGCGCAACGGCAGTGAAGCCAAGGCGCTGATGGCCCAGCACGCCGCTGATATTCAGCTCATTTTGCTGGATGCCTACTTGCCCGACGTGGAGGGGCTCGAACTACTCTGAGCCATCCGACGGGATCATGTTCATGTGGATATTGTGATGGTGACCGCCGCCAAGGAGGTGGAGACCATCAGCGAAGCGCTGCGCGGCGGCGTATTCGATTATCTGATCAAACCCATTGAAGCGGCCCGCATGAACCAGATGTTGACCCGCTTCCGCCGCGAGCGTGAAGTGCTGGCGAACCGTGCCGAGATGAGCCAGGACGAGTTGGATCACGTGTTGGCCCGGGTTACCCCGAGCGAACCCACACGCTCCGACAGCCGAGCGCTACCCAAGGGCATCGACCGCTTAACGCTGCGCCGGGTGGTGGATGCGCTGGCTGCCGCGCCCGACTCGCTCACCGCGATGCAGGTAGCACGCACTATGGGCGCCAGCCGCTCAACCGCGCGGCGCTATTTGGAGTTTTTAGTCGCTGAACAGGCGGTGAGCGCCGAGCTAGGGTATGGCGATGTTGGCCGCCCCGAACGGCGCTATCGGCTGCTAGGCGCCGCTAAGGGGTGGTTGGACAGTCTCTAGTGCCTCGGTGTGAACAAAATGAACAAAACGCACAAAAAGAACAATTTGTCGTTTATGGTCATAAGCTTGTCGTCGGGGGTAGCACTCTTCTAACGTTCACGGCGTAACCACACAAAGCTAACCACTCCAGCGCCCGCGCTGCTGGTTAGCCGTGCTTTTGGTTTGTTCGGCGCACACAACAAACCGCGCCCACCAAAACACCGTTTGAACAATAACGCCTGAACAAAAACGTGGAGAACGCCAATGACTACGCTTTCCTTGAAGCGCATCGCCGTGCTGGCCCTGCCGATGGCGGCCTTGGCCATGACGACCGCTGCCCAAGCGCAGGAGTGGACGCCGAGCAAGTCCATCGAATTCATCGCCCCCGCCAACCCCGGTGGCGGCTGGGACACCCTGGTACGCACCATGTCCCGCGTGATTCAGCAGGAGTCTCTGGCAGACGAAAGCTTCGCGGCCATCAACGTACCTGGCGGCGGCGGTGCCGTGGCGTGGGCCCAGGTCGCCCGCGATAGCGGCAACCCCCACAAACTGTTTGCCACCAGCCCGCCGATGATTCTGGTGCCGCTGGCAGGCGCTTCCCGCTACGACCACACCGACTTCACGCCGATTGCGCGTATCAACACCGACTACTCGATTATTCTGGTCGCGGCGGATTCCGAATACCAAACCCTGGAAGACCTGTTTGAAGCGCTCAAAGCCAACCCCGGCCTGAGTGTGGGCGGCGGCAGTGCGCCTGGCTCCATGGATCACATTTCAATAGCGGGCTTGGCCTCGGCAGCGGGAATGGAAGCGTCTGCAGTGAACTACATTCCGTTCTCCGGCGGTGGCGATGCCATGACCAACCTGATGGGCGGCCACATTGAAGCGGTGATCGGTGGTGCTGGTGAAGCCGTGGGCCAGCTTGGCGAAGGTAGCCAGCTGCGCGCGCTGGGCGTCTCTTCTGAAGAGCGTCTGGGCGGCGGTTTGGCCGAAGTGCCCACCTACCAAGAGCAGGGCTACGACTACACCTTCGATATCTGGCGTGGCGTGATGGGCGCGCCGGAAATGCCGGAAGAAGCGGTGGAGTACTACGAAACGCTATTCGCTGAAATGCTCGAAACCGACGCATGGCGCGAAGCCAGCGACCAGCTGGGCTGGATCGATGCCTACCAGGATAGCGAAACGTTTGGTGCCTTCCTGGATGAGCAGCAAGCGCAGTTCAGCAGCGTGCTGACCGATCTGGGCCTGCTGCGCCAGTAAGCGCCAGCGCCCGTTAGAGATTCCCCGGTGGCGCCACGCCGCTGGGATCTTCTGTCTGTTACCGCGAGGGCCAGCGCATCCGCGTTGGCTCCTTCGGAGAAATCCCAATGACCCGATTGAATACTAACCAGTGGCTAGCGCTTGTACTGGCGCTGGTGGCGGCTGCTTATTTAGCCATGGCTTGGCAAATCCCGACGTTCCCCTTACCGCGTCCGGTGGATTCCGACCTGTTCCCCAAAGTATTGGGCGTGTCTCTGCTGCTGCTGGCGGCGCTGCTGTTTTTTGAAAAGCCGAGCGCCATTGCTGGTGCCGATGAGATCGACCATGAGGCTACCAACGGCCCGCTGCTGTTCACCCCCTGGGCGCGTGTCATCGTGACCTCGTTAGCCATCGCCGCCTATGCGTTTTTGCTGGTGCCGCTGGGCTTTGTCTTGGCCTCCACGCTCTTAAGCGTTGGTTTAACCGCCTACTACGGCTATCGCCGCCACGGCGTCAACCTGGCGGCATCGCTGGGTGTGGTACTGGCCCTTTACCTGACTATGACACGGGTAATGGATGTTTACCTACCCACCGGCGTACTGCCGTTCTAAGCAGGGCGTGCTGACGCACGCTTAGCGGGTTTTAACGCGAGACACTCCCATGGATGCCTTAAACAATCTGATGTATGGCTTTGGCATCGCGCTTGAGCCAATCAATATCGCTTACGTTTTCGCCGGTGTGTTTGCCGGTACCATTATCGGTATGCTGCCAGGCCTAGGGCCGATCAGCGCGCTGGCGCTGATGATTCCGATTACCTTTGCCATGGAGCCCTCCTCCGGTTTGATTCTGATGGCAGGGGTCTATTACGGCGCTATTTTCGGCGGCTCGACCTCATCCATTCTGCTCAACGCCCCCGGCGTGGCGGGCACGGTGGCAACCTCCTTTGACGGCTACCCGATGGCCAAGCAGGGCATGGCGGGTAAGGCACTGGCCATTGCGGCGTATGCCTCGTTTATCGGCGGTACGGTATCGGTGATCTTTTTGATGCTGGTGGCACCGCTGCTCTCCAAAGTGGCGGTAAGCTTTGGCCCTGCTGAGTACTTTGCACTGATGGTGCTGGGCTTGACGGCGGTGGTGTCACTGTCGGATAAATCCTTGGTAAAAGGCCTGATTGCGGCGGTAGTGGGTGTGATGATCTCGATTGTGGGGATCGACACGCAAACCGGTACTGAACGCTTTACCTTCAACTCGATTCAATTGCTCGACGGCATCGACTTCCTGGTCGTGGCGCTGGGTATCTTCGCCCTGGCGGAAGTGTTCTACATGCTGCTGCGTGGGGGCGGTGGCAAGGAAATGCCGCGTAACGCCATCGGTTCGCTCAAGCTGAGCGGCAGTGAAGTGAAGCAAATTGCAGGCCCCATCAGCCGTAGCTCGGTACTGGGCTTCTTTACTGGCGTACTGCCGGGGGCGGGCGCCACCATTGGCTCTTTCCTGGGCTATAGCATGGAGAAGCGCCTGGCGAAAGATGGCGACACCTTTGGCCAGGGCAACATTAAGGGCGTGGCCGCCCCGGAAGCGGCGAACAACGCCGCCTGTACCGGCTCTTTCGTGCCGCTTTTAACCCTGGGTGTACCGGGTTCCGGCACTACGGCGGTACTGCTGGGCGCGCTGCTGGTAATGGGCGTCACCCCTGGCCCGATGATGCTGGAGCAACGTCCGGATGTGTTCTGGGGCGTGATTGCCAGTATGTACATCGGCAACATCTTCCTGCTGGTACTGAACCTGCCGCTGATCCCGCTGATCGCTAAAATCCTCGATCTGCCGCGCCCGCTGCTGCTGTCGATGATTTTAATCTTCTGCATGATCGGCGTTTACGGCATGAGCTTCAGCGTCTTCGACCTGCTGCTGCTGTTGGGCTTTGGCCTGTTGGGCTTGGGCATGCGCCTGTTTGGCTTCCCCACCGCGCCGCTGATTCTGGCGCTGATCCTGGGTAACATTATGGAAGAGTCCATGCGCCGGGCGCTGCAGATCTCTGGTGGCGACTGGAGCACCTTTATCGATAAGCCGATTTCGCTCTCTCTGTTGGTGATTGCGATGCTGTCGCTGGGCCTGCCGTTGCTCAAGAAGCGTCGTAATAAAGCGGCCACTGCCGCTAACTAACGCTCAGTGCGGTACCCCCAAAGCGCCCTAGCCTCTGCTAGGGCGCTTTTTTTATGGTGAATCCCCGCCGGTGGTGCAAAGCGCCGTGTTGGTGCATGAATATCGTGCATGCGCGCCGCCGCGTTGCGCCATCTTGGTGCTAAGCCGCCTGAGTTGCGTTTTTTGTACACGGCTAAGTGATTGATTGTATTTTTAATAGTGGCCTTTGTTCCACATTGGCGCACCCCTTGCAGTGTGTATAGCGACGTGTGAATACGAGTTGTAACTCGCGACCCACGAGTGGACGCACCAAGTGCCCCGTCGCCTCAATAACGACAACGCTTGGTCGCGATACCCCAAACACGAGCCCTAACCATAAGGGGCGCAAGGAGGTTCAAGTGACCACACTGCAGCGCAAGACACACCCTCGTACCCTTGGCCGTTTCGCCACGGCCCTGATCACCGCCGCTGTGATGGGCGCCAGCGCGCAAGCGGTTGCCCAAGACGACGCCCCCATCAAAGTCGGTATTCTGCACTCGCTCTCCGGCACCATGGCCATCAGTGAATCGACCCTGAAAGACACCGTGGAAATGCTCATCGAGCAGCAGAACGAAGCCGGAGGCCTGCTTGGCCGTCAGCTAGAAGCCGTGGTGGTTGACCCCGCGTCTAACTGGCCGCTGTTTGCCGAGCGCGCCCGCGAGCTGCTGGCCCAGGAAGAAGTGGATGTGATCTTCGGCAACTGGACCTCCGTCTCCCGTAAAGCGGTGCTGCCGGTGGTGGAAGAGCTGAATGGCCTGCTTTTCTACCCGGTGCAGTACGAAGGCGAAGAGTCGTCTGAAAACGTCTTCTACACCGGTGCCGCCCCCAACCAGCAGGCCATTCCTGCCGTTGAGTATTTGATCAACGAAGTCGGTATCGAACGCTTCGCGCTGATCGGCACCGACTACGTCTACCCGCGCACCACCAACCGCATCTTGGAAGCGTTCCTGAAAGATGAGCACGGTGTGGCCGAAGAAGACATCATGGTCAACTACACGCCGTTTGGTCATTCGGACTGGCAGAACATCGTCTCCGAAATCCGCCGCTTTGGCGAAGAGGGCAAGCCCACGGCGGTGGTCTCCACCATCAATGGCGATGCCAACGTGCCGTTCTACCGTGAGCTGGCCAACCAGGGGATCGATGCTGCGGATATTCCGGTGATTGCCTTCTCGGTGGGTGAGCAGGAGCTTTCCGGTATCGACACCGCGCCGCTAGTGGGCCACCTGGCCGCCTGGAACTACTTCATGAGCGTGGACACCGACGCCAACTACGACTTTATCGACGCCTGGATCGAGCACACCGGTGACGAGATGGCGGTGACCAACGACCCCATGGAAGCGCACTACATCGGCTTCAACATGTGGGCCGAAGCGGTGCGTAAAGCGGGTACCACCGACGTGGATACGGTGAAAGACGCGATTATCGGCGTGACCGTGCCGAACCTCTCCGGCGGTTACGCGGCGATGATGCCTAACCACCACATCACCAAGCCGGTGTTGATCGGTGAAGTTCAGGATAACGGTCAGTTCGATATCGTCTGGCAAACGCCCTCTACCGTGGCCGGTGATGCGTGGTCGGATTACCTGCCGGGCTCCCGTGACCTGATCTCTGATTGGCGCAAGCCTATGGAGTGCGGCAACTTTAACGTTGTGAACGGTTCCTGTGGGGGCAGCACCGCAGCAGAAGAAGCCGAAGCAGCGCTCGCCGAGTAACTTTCGTCCCCTACTGTGCCAGCGCAATGGCGCAGTAGGGGAGCACGCTACCTCTCCCATTTGATCACCAAAGGAAGAACCCCATGAGGCGTTTCCTTTCCTTGGGGCTACTGTGCCTGATGCTACTCGGCACCGCCGTGTCGGCGCAGGCACAAAGCAGCTCCTCGACTCCCGATGACCAAGCCGCACTCGCGCTGTTGACCGCGCTGGATGTGGACTCCTACCGCGATAAAGGCGAAGCCATTACCGCTATTCTACAAAGCGATGACGAGCGCGCCCGCGACTGGCTGCAGGCGCTGCTGGATGGCCGCCTTCAGCGCACCGACGATGGCCGCTTCGTGCTGGTGCTGGATAATCGCGGCCGTGACTGGCCGGTGGCCGATGCGC
>Ga0209232_1001875_pt1 | contig 10932 bp, 28 predicted proteins | sample ETNvirenome_2_60_FD_184066 | JGI IMG/M metagenome (GOLD analysis project Ga0209232, IMG submission 184066) | Marine viral communities from the Pacific Ocean - ETNP_2_60 (SPAdes) (version 2) | ecosystem: Environmental > Aquatic > Marine > Oceanic | place: Pacific Ocean | collected 2013-06-22
AGCAGCAGGGGCGTCGCCTTGATTCCAACTTTCAGAAAACGAATAAGCAGCTCCGACTGTATTTATGTCATAAGCTCCAACATCTAGCGTTGCTGCTGTAGTGGCAGTGCCAGCCGTTAACTTGCCAAAGTGGGCATCAGTCGCAACTTTTATATTGGAACCCGAAACTGCGTAAGTGCTACCAATACGACTTGCATCTGTGTAAGCACCGTTAACTGTCAACTGGGTTGAAGAAGTTATTTTATGATGAAGGTCGGCTTTTGAACTTGGTGCTAGTGCCAAAAGAAAAGGCAGAATTAAAAGGGCTTTTTTCATTGCTTTTTAAATTGTCCTGTAATGGGGTCTACCTCGTTGCCGGTCAGTGGATCGATTTTCGGCTGTGGAGTTGTTACGACTTCGGCCCCGTTAATGGTTAAAGGTGTCTGTACTCTAATGACCTGTTCATTTTGTTGCGTATTGCTTTTTGCCATCATGGCCTCGATTTCTTCTTTACTTACGCCGCCGCCATTTCCTCTTTTATCTTTAGCTGTAGCCAAACCAAAAGTCGAAAGGGCGCCTGTGAAGACACTGGCGATGAAAGTCGGATCGAAGTTTTGTTTTTGAAATCCGGGCAAATCAACGTACGCCAATGTGAGTATGAAGCCTGACCAGACCACTATTCCTAAACGAACTGCCACGCCGATCAATGCGACCTGTTCGTCCTTATCGGGAGTGATTTCCTGAAGCTTCCCGAGAACTCCTTTGTCTTTTTTCTTCTCTTCTGTTTTTGGCTCGTCTGTTTTGATTTCTTCGGTCATAATGAAAATCTAATCTTATTTAGATTAAATGAATGAAATCATTGCTGCAACCATAGGAGCCTCCGTTTCGATTGTTCTCATGGCAATTAGCAACATTACCCAACGGCGGGAGCGCGACGTTCGGGAGCTATTTGCAAGGATCAATAAGCTAGAAAAAGAAGTTGCAACACTTTCCGCTTCACCCTCAAGAAGAAGTAATTGGCGAAGTTGATTTTTTGATTTATCGTTAGTCCTCTAGCTCTTTTGAAAATGTCGACGAAGGAATGGTTCGTTCAAAATGAAAGGATGTTAAGAATGGAGCGACTGTATATTTTAGATCAGCGTCATTTGCCGACGCATCCGCAACATGGGCTTTTTATAGGACTCGCGGAAAAAGCCGAGGAACTAGAAAAGGTGTTAGACGAAAATGAATCTGCCTAAGTGCAAATGTTCTCACTGTCGAAACATAGAACGACAGCAAATAGAAGCAGAAGCAAGATTGGCAAAAAAGCAAGCACTTGTCTCTTTTTGTAAAAATAGTTACGTTGAGAGAGGAGCCAGCGATGCGGCTCTGATGTCTAAGGCGATGGACAGGTGAAAGGCTCTCAGTTTCCCCATACTGAGAGCTTTTTATTTGCGCCGCGCTTTATTCATGGCGGCTTCTTCTCTTTCTGCTTTCAGCTCATAATAAGCGGCGAAATAAACTAATTCCTCATCTGTTAATTCTTGTCGTAACCTGCTCAGGGTCATCCCTAATTCAGTTGCAAGCATTAATTCAAAGTTGAGCCAGTTGTCCGCCGTTAGTCTTTTTTTGCTTCTTCAAGTGTTGGATTTCCATCGGCGTCAACACCAAAAAGAAACAATTCGATGTCGTTTAATAAGTACTCAGGCCATCGACGAAGTTCCGCAACATTTCCAATCGAAAAAGCTTTTTCTCCGTTTTCTTTTTCTGCTTTTTCAATCAGCATATAGGTCGACATTTTTATGGCTTCGTCTGTTCCTGCTTTCCCTTGAACCGAAAGACGGTCGGCCCTTGTAATAGGTTTGAAATATAAATCGTAAATGTGCCGTCCTTCAATAACAACTTCGTATTTCCTGCGCCTGTTCATATCAAAAGCGGCCGAAATAATATCAGCCGCACTTCGATCGTCTTTTTTTGTTGCCATGAAAAATTTATCTTAATAAGATAATTCTACACAAGAAAGACTGTTTAGGTTGTAACGGAGTTAGTGATCGCGCCAGAAGCTTGGAAGTTGATTGAGCAAGTTTCAACTTCGTTTGTTGTTGCGCCGAAATCTACGCTTGTGATGATTCCACTGAATCCAATCTTCCTTGTGCTGTCGAGATAAAGTTCAAACGCTGCGTCAGCAGGGTCGGAAGCCGTCAAGGCTTCAACAATAATTTCGCCAGCTCCAGTTGATGCGCCGGGTGCTTCGTAAAGCATTTCAAGCGAGCCACTTCCTGAAGTTAAACCACCAATAAAAGACTTTGCGGTGTCTCCTAGCTTAGTTGTTTCGTAAGTTTCTTTCTCTTCGGTAAAGCTCCAGTTTTGAACTCCAGCAACAGCAGCCACAGAACTGGCGGCGTTTTTGAATTTTACTGAGCCTTCCTGTCCTCTGATTGCCATGAGTTAAAAATGAAGGTTTGACTAAAGTTTAACCTTTTGTTGTGGTTGAGTCAGGTTTTTTTGAATTTTCTTGTTTTGCTTTATAGCGCTGCTCGCACCGTCCATCCCAATAATTGATGTTTCGAACGCCTTTAACCTCTTCGATAACGTCAAGCATTTCTTCAGTAAATTCCATTAGACCTTTTCCTTTGTGTTTATTGTATTCAATAATATCAATTTAATCAGCGTATCTTTGTTATAGGTGTGGGTCGTCCCTGCCATTCGTCGTAAATACCAATTCGGATAATGCCGCAAACTTTTCGCATAGAGTTCTTCGTGGGTCGGAGATTTATAAACAAAAGGACGCCCAATGGCATCAAGAAATTTTTTTATCATTTTTTTGATCCTCGACGACTTCCTGTTTTTTTAGCATAGTGAAAGAAAGAAGCAATTTTTTATGGAGTTTCTGGATTGGCTTGTCATTGATTCAAAGCCCGAAAAAGATTTCTTGCTTGAGGTTTACAGCCGGCAAATTTTAAATAATAAAAATCACAAAGAAGTCGCGGAGATGTGCGTGAGTTTGTTACATCAGAACACAGTCAAAGATCAAATCATGTTTAAGGCGATTGAGAAAATTTCGGAGTTAGAGGAAAAAGTTACAGATTTAGAAATAAAAAAAGAGCGCCTCGAAAAGCGCTCTTGTTCTTTAATTGAAAAATTCCTGAATAGAAATTAAAACTGGTCGTCTGTTTCAATCTTTCTTGGATTGATATTCCCGTAACAACTTTCGCCGTCAGCGGAAATTTTTCCTTTTGCGTTGATGTAAATAACATCACCGATTTCTTCCTGTCTTGTAACAGGATTCCAAACTTTCTTATCTTTCTTGATGTTCTTAGCATCCGCCGCAAGTTTGTAAATATGGGCGCAAAGAGCATCCGCAGATTTTACAGGGATAGCAATCGACATCTGTTTTGGATTCGCATCGGAATCATCAAAAGGATTATCGTTTAAAGACCATTTCAAAGTGAAAGGTAAAGCGGGAACGAACTCGTTAAAATCAGCCATTTAAGTTTTTTCGGATAAGGGAGCGAATGAATTTGTTTGGTTTAATACCTAGTTGATCGCATTTTCGTCGCAAGGCTTTGGCCTCGTCGTCGTCAGTTCGAACCGTAAAAATATTACGGTTGTAAGTCTGATTTCGTTCTTTCAATTGCTGGCGGATTAGTTCGCCAGAAAGATCGGCTGCCTCGGGACTCATTTTATGCGCTCTGGTATTGGTCTAATAGTTGGGACATGTAGTCGCCTTGCTCTTTTGTTTGAATATGGCTAGGGGCCAAATTCTCAGAGCTGATGTTGAACTTCGCCTTATAAAGTTTTTTGGCGTGGTTTTTGTTATCTGCTGAAAGATGCGGATCAGCCAGCCTAACTTTTATTTGATCTAAAACTTTAGGATCAATACTTTCTTCCTTTTTTTGTGAAGTTTTTGGTGGCTCTGTTTTTTTATTCAGGCCGGACGGGCTGCGACTAAATCCCGTTTTCTTGTTGCTGCTGAAGCTGTTTTTTTGTTGTGGCTTTTTGTCTTCTGTTTCCGGGTCGTCGTTGTCACATTCAAGACCAAGAATACTTTTAAGGCTGTAGCGCCGGGCGTATGTAATGGCGCCGCCCCATGCGAACATTTGTTTATGCTGCGGGGTTGTCTCAGGAAGCATTGGAATAAACAAAGGAATTTCTCCTTTTATTTCTTCGCCTGATACATGCCTAAGAATTGTGATTACGGTGGGCTGACCTTGTGGCGTAACTCCAAAAGGTTGTGAAACAAAAAGTCCATATTCAAGCAAGACCGGGTTTAATTGGTCGAGCGTCATTTCCAAAGGCAAATAAGAATAATTGTGCGCCGGTTTCGTGTTGATCAACTTCGGCGCGTTTTTCTTAAATTCGATTAATGCTTCGTTTAACGTTTTCGGTTTCTGTTGGTTCGGCATTGTTTAGACCAAGGGACTTCTTTAGTATACCTTCTCAATTGGAACCGTCAACCTAAACGACTTTCAAATGTTGTTGAACGTTCTTTAATTTTTTTATGTAGATGTACGCGCCCGCGTGTTCGCCTCGTTTGCAATATCTTTTTTCATTAGAATTTTTTGCAACAAGTGAGTCGTCTTGTAAAACTGTCCCTCCTGCTTTTTGGCTTAGTCCGTCATAAGTGCTTCGCTCTAATTTTTCAAGGTCGCCATTTCTGACGCTTGTCACATATTTAGGCGCGGATGGTTTTAATCGTTGCGCGTTCTTGCCTGTTCCGTAATGGCTCTTGGGCCGAGGAAAAATAAAAACAATCGTAATGTCAACAGCGTCTTCAATAATTGGCCCATGATAAAACTTTAAAGCGGCTTCTCTAACGTCCTGCCTCCACGGTTTAACGCGTTTACTGCTTTCAATCATTACGCCATGACCGACATGCCGTTTACTTCCTTGAGGCGCAGGGATGCCAACGACGGGAATATAAATTAAACCCATTAGAAAAATTCCTGCTTGTCTTCGAACTTTTCCCACGCGTCAGCCCATGCAAGCCGACACGTTAAAGGGTCTTGAATGTCTCCAATAACTGTTTTACCGGGTCTGGACCAAACCGTTCGACAAGCATCAACGACGATTCCATGATGATTGGCCAGCGCGTCAACGTAGCTTCCAAGTTGAGCATCGGTTGAATAAATACCTTTGTTTTTTCCTTGTGTTTTTAAATCAATCAAAACAAGTTGGTTCGCTGCGTGGTCATATCCCAAAAGGTCCAACTGTCCGCCGACCGATTTAGAAAGATCGCACAGCATGTACTCAACTGCGAAAGGCTCGAAGCTTTTCCAGTAGTCGTGGGTCATTAATGGTTCGACCCATTCTTTGAAATTTCCGGGGTCTGGGTTTGGATCGCCAAGCATTTTTTGTTGCAAGGTCCAATGGACGTGTACGCCGCGAGGTTCCCAAACGTGTCGATATTTTTCGATGTTCGCCATCGCTGCGGGGCTTTTATCGTTGCAAGCTTGAGTTGTTGAAAAGGCCAACCATTCGCCAGTAGGTTCCCAACAATATTTATGTCTTTCTTCGTCTCGAAAAATTGGCAGCGGGTCGAGTTTTAATCCTGACCATGCGTTTGGTTTTCTTTTTAAGGTTTGGCAATGTTGCCATTTTGCGAATGGGTTTGTTTGGTTCATTGTTCAGTTGCGAAATAGACTCTGGCAGTTCGACCACTCCTTGTAGGTCTTCTTAATGGTTTTTCTGTTTTGGGATCATTCCGAAATTCTACGAATGGCGGTTGACATGTAATCAGATCTCGAAGTCGGGCTGATGCTGTTTGATGTTTCATGTTAAGGATGCCTTCTATCTCATCACAAGTAAGGCCAAAAGGACTTGATTTAACGGCATGTAGAACATCAAGACACATTCCGTTGAGTTGATCGACAATGCTTTCGGCTGCATCAATTGAAGGCTCGGTGTGATTATGCGGAGCTGTCGCATAATTAAAAAGGTCTGTTTGGTTCATGTTGCTAAATCTTTAGGGTCAATAATTTCGACAGCCTCGCCAACGGGTAAATGTTCCCGAGCAAGGTTTTTAAATTGAACGCCGATATATCCATTAGGGAACGACGTCGGGTGATTGTTTGCTGTTGCGATTTGTTCCGCGACTCCGGGGCTTAATTGGTCGAGGTCTTCAATGTTCCAAAGTGGGACATCAGGGTTCGCGGGGTTGCGTCTTTGTAAGCCACCTTTTAAAAGACGGATAATCGTAGAGCGCTCAAAAGCGGGTTCCATTAGTTTTCAAATCCTCCTGCTGCTGTAAAGACCCGAGATTGTAAAGCGGACGGAGCCGGCTCTTTGCTGGCTTGTCCGCCGCCGTTAATCTTCTCGTAGTTGGCAAGGGTTATTGAAGACCAAGGACCGCGAGGACCGCCGACGATGGCCAATTCAATTTGAGCAGAAACAACAGCGTCGCCATATTTCTTTTGAATATCAATCAAGCCCCTATGAAGTTGCTTCCATGAAGCTTCACTTTTAGCGCCTGACTTAACCGACCAAAAGAAAGCAATTCGCTCCGCGTGTTTCGTCAAGATAAAAGGAATTAATTCTTGCTTGAATCGAAATTTTGAAATTTTATTTTTTACCTTTTTATTATTAATTATAGTTTTATTATTAATAGGTAAAGGCTCCCCTTCTTTCTGACCTTCCTTTGTCTGTGTCGCCTTTCCCAAGTTAACACGTGTGTCAAGGGCTATAAGACCCTCATTGATGACGTGATTAATAAACCCATTGCTGGACATGTATGAGGGCTTGATCAGGTTGCACTCGTCAATCAGATTGCAATCGATTCGAATCGGTCTTGTTTCCATTTGGTTCAGATTGTTTCAGTGGTGAAGTGTTCCGATCATATAATGACACAGGTCGAAAAGTCGTCAATACATCAATTGAAATATTGTTGCTTCGGACTTTTCCTACTTCTGGGGTATAGGGTTTTATTTACTTGCATTAAAAAAGCCCCCGGTTAAGGAGGCTTTTTTAAAACTCTAACTTGTTATGGCGACGGTTTGAGATTGGTCATCGGCCCTAGTGACTTATCCGACTAGCGGAGCCTATCTGATCAAAGTTCAGTGAATGGCGGTTGAAACTTGGAGGTCTTTGTGTCTCGCTCCGAGATATACTTACTATACATCAAAAGTATACTAATAAAGCTAGTTGTAATAATTAGTTACAATTAAAGTTCAAAAGCGAGAGCCTTCACCAAAAGTTTGCGAATTATGCTGCTCTGAGATTCTCCAGACTTAACAGCGATTTCTGCAATTTCATTTTTTATTTCCGGCGTCACGCTGACCTGAAGAACTTCGCTCCATAATTCCGACCCTTCAGGCTTCCTTGGCATTTCGCTATTTTTCGACCAACACTTAATTAACAATAGTAATTCTTCTCGCCTTTGTTCGGCGAATGTAATCCGTTCAGAATTGTTCATCGTCGTCCTCTTCTTCTGTTTCTTCGTCTTCAAAGTATTCGGGTTCGTAAATGTTTTCGACGACGTGATCGCCGATCCTCATAAAACGATAAGGATTAAATCTTTTCATTAGTTCAGGTTCAATTTTTCTTGTACGGCGGTCAGGACGTCCGGCGGTAGGCCGTCGTCCTTGAAGTGATTAGTTCCATAGCAGAATTTAACGCTGCCCGTTTGCTCGCCTTCTCGCAGCCATGCGACGGTGTAAAGAATTGCGCCGCTGCTGAGTAGATCGCTTGTTACGTTAATGTCGATTTTTTTTAAGTTGCTCATGTTCTTTTCTTTGTTTTTTGACTCCATAATGCTGATGAGCTGATCTGATTTCATTTATATAATTATCCCTCAACCATTGCTCAAGAGCATGAGCAATAACAACGGAAATACTGCAACCTTTTATTTCTGCTAAATCGTGGATACGTTCATAACTCAATTGGGTTAATGGCGTCACCGTTAGGCGTGGAATATTCGTTGGCATCTTCTTATGCCTCGGTAGAAATTACTTGACGGATTCCTTTCTTAACTGCTGCTCTTTTGTAAGAATCAAGCGCTTGAAGTAAGCAGTCCGCGCCGTGGAAAACTTTTCCGAATGGAAGATTACGACCGCCGATTGTTTTGACTGTGACGGTGCAATTTGGAAACTCGCCTTTGCTAACTACAACGCAAAGATTTTGCTTTGCTGAAATCTGAAATGTGTATCCGGTGATTGTTTCAGAAGGCTTTGTGATTTCCATTGTGGTTCGTGTGATTGACTCTTTTAGTATACATATTAATTTATAGGGTGTCAAGCAATTAAAAAAAAATGGCCCCGTGATGTGGGGCCGTTGGTTCATTTGGTTCGGGCTGGCTCGTCGATTGATCGTGATTCCTTGAGAATCTGATCGAGTTCTCTGAGCCTGCGAGCGTCCGACTGTGCAAGTTGTCGGAGGCTTTCGCGAAGTGTGTCGGCAAGTACGCCCATAAGTCGTGTGCGATTGACTTGCTTAGTATACACGTAGGAATAATTTATTGCAAAAAAAAGAGCCTTGCGGCTCTGTTTCTTTTTATCCTGCGGATAGGATTGGGGCCATTGAGTATTGGCCCATTGGCCAAACCATTTCTTCTCCTGAGAAAACTTTGACCCCACGGCGTAGAACTTCGCCTTTGTCTGATCCGTCTAAAGCTTTTAACCAAACGTTTTTGGCTGTTCTTCTTTCAACGGTGTAAGACCATTTGCAATTGTGATCACAGACTGAAGTAGCTGTGTATGTTTGGCCAACTGTAAATGATTGAGTGTTCATTGTGGTTCGTGTTGCTTACTTCTTTAGTATACATATAATAAATAAAACTGTCAACAGTCAAAAAAAAAAGAGCCTTATGGCTCTTTTCTTTCGATTGAAACTGTATAACCTTTGAACCTTAAATGGTCCATTACGTCGCCTGAGTAGCTGGCGCGGTAGGTCATGCCAGTACAAGCAAAACCGCCTCCAAGTTCTTTCAAAGCTTTTTCTCCTTTCTTGTTGCAAGCCGTGAAGGTGTGCTTCGTAGAATTGAATCCGCCTGTAAAAAGAGTCAAGTCGGTTTGATTGTTGTTCATCGTGGTTCACTGTAACTGACTTCCTTAGTATACACATAGAAAGATAAACTTGTCAACTAATCGGGTGTCTATTGTCCCGAATATGTTTAAACCCTTCGCTTTCTAATCGTCTTTTAACTTCGGCTTTCATCGTCGGGGCGTTGACTTTTTGCCTGAACTCGGTCCTGTTTTGAAAGCGAACGATCTTTATAAAATGGTCGCTCAAGTTTTTGTATGGATAGAAATCCACCTCGAAACTTCCGTCGCTGGATAATAATCCGGGTCCAAGAATTGCGGGTTTGGTCATTCGGTCTCTAAAGGATTGGGTTCGTGTTGGGTCTTCAAATTTGGTTCGACGGCGATCGACTTTCCTCATAGTTTGAATTTTTCAGTTTGTTCGTAATATTCGTCGTGGAAAAAAGCATTTTCCGCGATGGCTGCGCGGTCTTGCATTTGTTCTTCAACAAGTTTTGCCAAGACGAGTAAAGAGCCTAGCGCGTCAATCTTCCTTGAAACTTGCTTAATCTTCCTAAACTTTTCGGCGTCATTGTTTGGGTCAGAAGCCGTTTCGGCTTGTTCACGTGAAGCCAGCTCTAAACATTTCTCAACTCTTTGTAATGGTCGATCTTTCATTATGTCGGTATCGCGAGCATCGCGACCGCCAACAATTAAAGAGCAAATCTGATTAATTGCCCTGATCTGGTTTTGTTCTTGTTTTTGGGTCATTGGTTTAAACTCCTTCGACTTTTTTAATTCGTTGTTGAGGTAGCCAGTCGGTCCTCGTTTTGCCCCTCCAAAGAATTTCGTAATAAGAAATCTTGTGGGTTTCTGATTTTCCCCTGCGTTTGCGCTCCCAAATTTCGTGTTTGATAACAGTTCCAATTGTTGAATCAGGGTGACAGGGTGGGCGCTTTCTTACGAGCGTTCCGGGTGCGAATCGTTCGACGGTCATTATTTGACTAGCTCCGCGCACGCTTTTTCGATGCCCGCCTGACAATCTGCTTTCGTCATGTCGGTTAATGAGCTGTCGAGGGCGGTGTAAAAAATCGCCCCGACGCATAGAAAGAGAAAAAAGTTTTTCACTGTTTGGGTTCCTGTAGGTTTAGAAATCAACCGCCATTGCCTGAGCAATGTGGTTTAAGAAATGATGAACGTTACCGTTTTTGAAATCGATTGTTCTTAAAACAGTTTCGATCTTTTGAGCTTCTTCGCCCTGAGTTGTTTTGATCTTTGCGATGACCATATCGGTCTCGATAAAGTTCATTGTGCCTTGTGGAGCTGCTACTTCGTAGATCCTATTTTCAAGGTTCTTTTCGTCGAAGAAGCGATTGAAGAAAGTGTTCATGGTTCGTTTGGTTCGCTGACTTCTTTAGTATACATATAACTTTAAAAGGTGTCAACTAATTCGCAAAAAAAACGCCCCGCGCAGATTCGGAGCGTTTGTCTTCCCTTTGTCCTTTCTTATCTTGGCGGGGTTTGGCGACCTGTCAATAAAAAATTAATTGTCCTTTTCTGGGATCTTGGTGCAGCGCGTCTGGTGTAGTTCGTCCAGCTCTTCGTCGAAATGTTCGACAAGGCCGCGTTCGACTTTTTCAAGGGCTTCTTCTTTTGAAGGTGCTTCGACGACGTAAGCCTTCAAGGTTGTCTGCATTGTTGTGATTAAATAATTGGCCATAAAAAAAGCCCCTCGAATGAGGGGCGGGTGGTTTAGAAAATAGCTGCGGCTGCGGCTGTGATTCCTAGAAGGATTAAGGCGGCGTTCAATTTCTCGGTGAGAGTTTGAATCTTGTCCGCTTGGTCGTCAATCAGTGGAAGAGCCTCGGCAAGAATTTCAGCCTTAGTATTCTTCGCTGTGATTGTTGTCATGGGATTAACTCCGGTTCGGTTTGGTTCGGCAAGTGACGAGCTTGCTTTATTAGTATACATTAAAAAAGACCTCCGTCAAGGAAGTCTTTAAAAAAGATTTACGGCTGTC
>Ga0209232_1001878_pt1 | contig 10927 bp, 29 predicted proteins | sample ETNvirenome_2_60_FD_184066 | JGI IMG/M metagenome (GOLD analysis project Ga0209232, IMG submission 184066) | Marine viral communities from the Pacific Ocean - ETNP_2_60 (SPAdes) (version 2) | ecosystem: Environmental > Aquatic > Marine > Oceanic | place: Pacific Ocean | collected 2013-06-22
TGTATCACCTAAGTCCTTGTGGATGTATATATCACCTACGTTTGTGGTCATACAGGCTCCTGTGTGGGTTGCCCACCCCGTAGGGGGGTGGGAGGGTGGATGGGTTATTGTTGAGCGAGGATCTTCATCAAGTAGTCCTTTGGAGTCGAACCATCCGCAAGGTTTGCGGTGTGGATGCCGTGAGCGTTGTGGGCTACGGCTGAACCTTTGGACACGACTTGAAAGAATACCATACCCAATTCGGATGGGAGAGTCACGAAGTATTCTGCGATGTTGACCAATTCGGTTGGGTCAAGTTCACGGTCGAATACCTTTGACTGCTTGAAACGCTCGATCAATGCGTTGTGGTCATTAATCTTAAACTTCTTAGTGAGAGCATGCTTGCCTTCAAGTATGTCCTCGACAGTCACGATCTTCTGATACTTGTTGACGTAGTCTACAAGCGAGACAGCGGCTTCGAAGCCAACGAATGCTGTGGTCATGTGGTACAAGACACCGTTGCTAGCAAGAGCCTTCACGTCTTGATCTCCGATGGTCTTAGACAAACGCTCCCATGAACGACGTGATGGGTAAACCTTGTTTGGCTCGTAATCATCGTTGTGTTCAAGATGGGTGTGGTTGTCGTTGATGAAGTCCCATACGACTTGAGACACGTTGCCATCGGCCCATTCGAGCCAATCTTCAACAGTCGGCTTAACGTCGAATACAGTGTAACGGTCAAGTTCCGCTGGATCCATTTCACCGACCTGATACTGGTCTCCGTGGTCTCCGCCACCGTTAACACAGGCAAAGATGACTGTGTCCTCGTGGAGAGTGTAGCCGGCAATCTTGCGAGAGTCGCACAATTCGAAGATACCTTGACGGACTTCCATTGTTGCACGGTCAACCTCATCGAGGAACAGGATCACAGGGTTGTTACAGGCATTGTGGAGCCACTCAGGTGCAAGCCACTGGGTGACGTTACCTTCGACTTTTGGGAGACCAAGCAAGTCACCTTCGGTCATTTGAGAAGCACGACGCTCGACAACAGGGAGACCGCGTTGTTCTGCGATTTGGTAGACGATAGTGGACTTACCGATACCGTGGCGACCACGGATAAGGATAGGGAACTTAGCGTCGATGATTGAGGGAAGAACTGAGTTTAAGACTTTGTAAGAAATAGCCATGATGATTTACCTTTGAGAAGGGGTTGAGTTGAAAATAGACTTCGTGTCTAGTGTAAATAGTGTAACAAGATTGGAATAAAAAGTCAAGGACAAAAAATGTCCGTTTTTGATTTGATTCGGTTGGTGCGGTGGGTCATTCATATTGTCTCCGTGTTTCTTGGTGATGTTAGTAATGTATCATGCTGAGTAAAAAATGCAAGGACAGAAAATGTCCGTTTAGAAAAGTTCTCGACGTAACCGACTGTGTAGGTCGGATAAATCTTCGAACATTGGATGTGCGGTCATGGTCTCGTCCGTAAGCATGAGCAATGCCGGATGGTCTTTGATCCCGGTGACGTAAGTAACGATCTTGCTCCAGTCTTTAGTTCGGATGCCAAACGATTTGCCTGTGGGAATATGAGTAATGCACCATTTGCTGCTGTATCTCTTGCGAGTTCCGCTTTGGATTTCACTATGTTCATGTGTATCTCGATGAATTGCGAGGGGATACTCAATGGTTCCCGTGATTCCTTCGTGGAACTCAGTACCATTTGTTCGCCATGTACGAAAATTGATGGTGTCGTTTCTAGTTGGTTGTTTCATGTTGTCTCCATGATTCGTTGTTATGTTAGTAATGTAACCCTGTGAGTAAAAATTGCAAGGTCATTTTTTGTCCGTTTCTCTAGGGTCTCGATACGGTCGGAGTCTCCCACTGAAAGTTTCCAGTGTATCATCAGCCCAAACGTATACAATCTGCTTTGAATCGAGTTTCGGGACATGCACCTTCCACCCCTTGTCGGGTAGTACGTGGGTACATATGCACATGTATCCGCACCACTCCATCAGGTCACCCACCTGTACGTCAGCATAGGCATCGAAGATGGCTTGACGTTTGCGGTCTCGTTTGCGCTCGGACTTGCTACATCTGTTGCAACGTCCATAGTCTTGATCGAACTTAGCGTCCTTGTAGTGACCGCCACAATTGATGCAATAGTGCTCCATATTCGGCTCCTAACGGCTTTGGGGTGGGTGAGTAGGGTGAGAGGATAGGCAAGCCCCCAAAGGGGCTTACAGGGCGGTTACCGCTCCATGATAAGCATACGCTCATTGGTTGTGAAGTATGGACGCTCGGCATACTCAGGGGTAGTAGCCCACATCCGTTGGCATTTCGATGGTCTCGGCTTTGGAGCCTCCATATCTGTGAGGATAATGTGTCCATCGAACTGACGTTCATTGACGTACTGAGTCGGTGCATCGAAGTTCGTACCACCACACAGGACTCGTTCGAAGGTGTGCTTCTTGCCCTTCTTCCATACCCAAACTTTGGACTCGTCAACATCAGTGTCGAATGGAATGATGGTGAACTCCGCATACTTAGCGAGTGCCGATAGTTCTGAGAAGAACAAGGCTAGCATATCATCTGATACTGAGCCGGACTGGTCGATCGAGATAGCAATCTTAGCATGTCGGGTCACACGCTTACCGCTGTGGATGTATGGGAATCGCTTGTTGATACGACGTGGAGTTGACCGCTTGTTCGACCGTTGCGAGGTCTTGATGAAGTAGCGAAGAACCTTTCTCCAATCCACCTTTGGTGTGATGAAGTCTTGAATAGCCTTGCGAGTGCTAGCACCGACAGAACCCCAACCGCGACCACTTGAGTTGATCTCATTGACTGCATCCTTCATGGCTTCTTTGAGTCGTTGCTCTGCGACCTCTCGCATTGCTTGTTTGGTCTCCTCGTCCATGTCGGCTTCTCCGCCCCAACCGCTATGGTCGTCTAGAGAGTCGGGCAAGCCGCTTCCACTGCCTTGGCCTTCGCCACCTTCGCCATCACCGCTTTCGCCATCGCCCTCTTTGGGCTGAAACTGTTCATCCTCTTTGAGCATCTTGAAATAGAACTCAGCGGACTGACCAACAGGATAGTCTTGAAATGGTTCACGGGATGGGAAGCAACCTGCTTCGGGCAGTTCGTCCATCAGGTGAGAGTTGATCGCAAGGTCTGTGGCGATGTTCCACATCTTAGTCATCCCTTCGGGAGGTAAGCGACCTGTAACGTGGTCGAAGATAAGATGGTAGAACTCATGTTTGAGGACACCACTACGCTCTTTCTGAGTCAAAGACTCGAAGAACTGTGGGTTGTATACCATCTCAAATTGACCTTCGTCGGTAATACGGACACCGGCAGTTGGAATGGCGGTGGTCATTTTCTTGTTGATACGTCGGGAAAGACTTGCGAAGAACGGCTCGGACTCTAAGAGTCGGTAAGTGTGTTCGTTCAAGTCGAATGTTGTTTTGTTATCGTCAGACATTGCTGACCTCCATTGAATGGGTTAATCCGTTGTGGTTGTAAATAGTGTATCACGGCGAGAATGGTTTGTCAAGTTTTATTTGTTGCTTTGGCGGTCAATTATTGTCCGCTTGCTGAATCTTGATCATTTTGTCTCGGCCCTTGCGGTGGAATGTGAAGGTCACTCCACCCGCTAAAAGTTCTTGCTCCTCATACTCGTCCCATAGCCGCTCGACTTCTAGGTTTGTGAGTTCCTGTGAGACCGATGAAGATGCTTGAGTGAAGTCGTTGCAGTCTCCATCCCATGAGTGCTTGCCGTACTCCTCAGCGAGTTCCTGTGCGGTCTGTAGGATGATTCTTAAGTTGTTATCTGTTTGATGTCTGTCCATTCGTTCTTTCCGATGTTGATGGCTCCGCAGTCCTCTAAGAAGCCCTGACGGAACGCATGTGTTGTGAATTCAAAGTGTTTGTGAAAGTTGTAGAAGAACCGAACGATCCATCGACCGCTCGATTCTTGCAGGGCATAGCCAGCCCCGACTTTATCGTGTTTTACGAGGTGTATCATTGCGGCTCTCCACTAAGGGACATAGTCCGTGCTTTTGGGCTTCATTTACATTCATCCAGTTCTGACGAGGTACTTGCTTCTTGGTCAAGCGTACATGGTTAGATGTGGTTTGTGAAATGTAGTTGCCCCCACCGTAGGTGTAGTCGTATACTATGGTAGCACCGCGTCCATCACCATCGGGGATGTGTTCTGCGATTCGAGTATCGAATGACCAAAGTGATTGACCATCGGTACGTAAGGTTTTAGATTTGCAAGCCTGTTGGCTCATGAAAGATTTGATAACTCCGTTATCGTCAGTGAAAAAAGACATATAAACTCCTTGTTTAGTCTTGGGGGGTGTAGTAGTATAACATATCCAAATGGATTTGTCAAGTTGAAAGTTAAAGTTTTTTATTTTAAGTTGTATCGTTTCTCGTAGTTTTCGAGGATCTCGATGGCTTTCCAGTCTGTGAGTTTCGCTAGTGAATACTTCTTTGTGATGAATTGCACACACTCCTGTTGACCCTGTGTAAGCCACTCCTCAGATAGGGGTGTCTCAGTAGGGGAGACTACGCTCACAAATTCGGCACATTGCCAATTGTAACTCCAATTGTCTACAAGCGGTCTACCATGCGTATCACAAACCATACGGACATGGTTTTGGTTGCCGCTTCTCTGTGCCCACTGTATCTGAGTCTTGTTGCCGTCGATCATTGCGTCGATTCGCATTGGTGCTTTGAGGTGGTCATGTACGGATGAACTCCATCGTCGCTTATCGCCTTCTGTGTAGCAGAACATGTTGAGTTCATCCCAGTTAATGGATGTGATAATGCCGACATGGGAGGATTTTGGTTGTTGCCAACCACCATTCTTTTGAACCTTAACCAATGCACCGTTGCCTAGTCCGAGTTCCTTGACGAAGTAGTCATAGAGCCGTTGTCGCCAGTGAGCATTGGCTTTGATAAGACGTTCATTGAGTGCGGTCATTTCAGCACAGTCACGACGATTGTGACCTACACCACCACAGAAACCGCATGACTTTGCGCGTTTGGCTTTGGGTTGCTTTGCTTTCAATGCTTGACGTTCTTCGGCTTTCTTAATCTTTCCGACGGCTTTTTCACATTCGGAATACCACTTTGACCAACCAGTTGGGTCTTTGAACCAACGGGCTACACGATCTTGTGCGTTCCATCGTTGTCCTTGAGCGGGTGGCTTGGGAGCGTTAGTCCAGTTCGCTGGATCCATACACGGGATCTCGAAGCGTTTAAAGTAAGCCCAATCGGTTACAGCGTTTGGGCACTTTATGACTTGATGTTCTGTATCTCCACAATATGAGCATGCTGACTTGGCCTTTGGGCTAGTTGATGAGGTTGATGAGTTGTTTGAATTGTTAAATGCTTTCATGGTTGACTCCAATATGAAAGGGTTTTGTGGTTAGTGTAGATAATGTAATTCGTTTGCGTTAAGTTGTCAAGTTTTTTTATGAAGTTTTTTTAGTTTAATGGATGAAGGTTCGCTCCCCACGATGTACTTACACCGCCGCATCGGATGTATTTCAGTCTCCATCGGTCACTCACACCCACTTGTGATGTGATGATTGCGATGGCTCCCCATTCGTCGAATACAAGGTCTCCGATGTTCATACTACCTCCAAAGGTTTAACACACGACTTGAATGTGCTATGTTTTATCCCACTGTCGAGAAACTGGATGATCACTGCGTCGTGCCACTTGTTACCAATCTGTAAGATTATGGCTAATCCGCCCCATTCGTCCGTTACAAGGTCTCCGATGTTCATTTGCGATTCCTTATCCACTTCATGGGGACGGTGCGTTGTTTCATTGATTTAGTGTGATGTAACACCACCTGTTCTAGTTCGGGTCTAGCGACTGGGACTGATGGTCTGATCTTGACCACTATGTGCAGTTCGCCTTTGTACTTTATCAAGTCTCCGACTTTCATTGTTCATCCTCATTGTTCGGGGCTTCTTCATCCGTAACTGGTGCTGGATCTATCGTTCCTTGCGAGATCATCCGAAATGCGGCACGACCGAACCATCCTTGCAGTTTCCATACTTCGCCAGTGTTTACTAGATGTTGCCAAGCATCGACATAGGACATGGTTGGAGTTGGATCTTTCTCACCCTCAGCGATAAGAACTGCATCCAGTAGCATTTGTTTCTTCTGTTTCTTTGTTAATTGCTTAGTCATTGTTGTCTCCGAGTTTTTCGATGTAGTCTACATCTTTTATGATGGTTGCACCGTTGGGTAGTTTGATGGTTAGTTCGATTGATGGGTAAAAGCGACCGGTGTTTCGGTAGTCTAGGACTATGCCGATGTGGGTCTTGTATTGACCTTTGGTCACCCTTACGAGGTCTCCGTATCTTATCATTATCTCTCCGATTTTTTGAGTAAGTGTGTCCATATAACAGTGTACCCACCACCCTCGTAGGGGTTGATAAGCCACTGAATCTTGGCTTGGTATTGGTTCTTGGTGTGACCACTGTCTTTAACGACAACGGTGTTGACTCTCTTGACGAGTCCTAGTCCACCTAAATGTTTGTGCTTTACTAAGTCTCCGACTTGTATCATGCTATTTTCCTCCCTATCATTCTGATGGTGTTGTGGTCACGGGTTGTTGTTTGTCCCACTTTCCACCACTTCGCATGAGTTGCTATGCAAGTTAGGGTGATGGGGTTGTGGTAGTCATCTGTAATCTTTGTGACCATAGCGATGAAATACTCGCCGCTGTTGTCCATGATTCTACAATGGTAAATGTCTCCGAGTTGGGTATTACTCATTTTGTCTCCGTGTTTCTTGGTGGTGTTTATAGTGTATCATGGTGGAGCAGAATTGTCAAGTTTTATTTGTTACTTTGGCGGACAGTTTTTGTCCGTTGGGTCTATGACTTCGAGATAAGCGGGCATGTATCTTGTGCGATTATGATTTTTTCCACGCTCGATCCATTTAACGGTCACCCATTCGGCCGTTCCCATCGTGATGTTCGAGTGCATGGAGCGAGAGCCTGTGATGATTCCCACACCGCCGTTATATTTGTGCTTTACTAAGTCTCCAATGTTCATACTACCTCCATTTGACCGCCGCCAATGCAACGGTACAAGTAACCAGTTTCAAGGTCGATAATGTCGTATCTACTCCACACGTTTGTGTGAACCTTGCAGATAATGTACTGACTAGGGTAGTTTCGGATTGTTACAATGTCTCCAATGCTCATACTACCTCCTCGAATCTCTCGTGTAGTTGTTGTTCTGTAACCCAAAAGCCGTGCTCTAAGTCGTGCAATGGTGCGACTCGATAGCCTTTGACCATAGTTAGGCCATGCCGATTTTGACGTTTGAGTTCCCCTTCTTTCTTGATGAACCAACGTCTGTCGTTGCCGTGTCTGACGAGTTGTTTGCTGCGTATTATCATTCCTGCTTTCATTGCTCCTCCCGATTGAATAGAATAAAATGTTGTCTCGTAGACCAGTTTGTGGAGCCGTTGTAGGCCACCTTGATCCTGTTCTTGCCTTTCTTATCGACAACGATGCCGACTTTACCATACTTTACTTGGTAGTTGCGGTGGTAGTGGGACACTAGGTCTCCGACTTGTAAGGACTGGAACTGCTTGAAGGTCATGCCGCTTTCGCCACGATGAATTACGATCTCCGTACCTAGATACCACGGTAGGTCACCATGCCAGTTCAGTGTGCGACCAACGGCTTGCATCGCTCCTTTGCGGTCTTTGTGGCGACCATACATCTTTAGTTGTCCGTGTTTCTTCTTGTACATCGCAATCTTCGATCTAGCGTGTTGGTCATTTGGGATTCTTGCTATAAAGCATCCTTTGTAAAGCATGTTATCTCCATGTTTTGTGGTTAGTGTAGATAAGGTAACAAGGTGGTGTGAATTTGTCAAGTATTTTAATGAACTTTTATTTTATCACCCTCTACTTTGCCGTTGCAAACGGACGCATCATAGAAGTGAAAGTGGTCATCGAACTCAATTGCACACAGACCATTGTCTATCATGTCGATTGTTCCGATGTATTTGGGGGTAAGGCATGCTAGTAGTAGTAAAATCATTCGGTCTCCTTGTGTCTCCCTCGACACTTTCGTTTGTTGCGTTGCTTCTTGCGATCAACGTGTGCCCCTGCTTTGCGCTGAATTGCACCTACGGCGATCCAGTTGCGCTCCTTTGGGATTTTGTTCTTCTTATTCTTCTTTCTTTGTCTCTTTGTCGTCATTTGGACTCTCCATATTAAAGCCCATAGACGGGCGTTCTTCGGGTTTTTCGGTTGGGGGTAGGGGTCTAGTACCCATTCCCATCATCATGGCTTGCATGGGGTTCTGTGAGCCACTGAGGGCTATTACTGTAAGTACCTTGTCCAACAGTTCGTCGGATAGGTCGATGGTTAGTTTGATTTGGTTACTCATTTTGGTCTCCGAGTTTGGTTAATCTGTTTTCATGAACGGTGTAGGTACTATCACCAAACAACACGTTAACGTAGTTGTCCATGTATGTGGCTACAACAATACCGATTGTGTCGATCTCTCGCACTGTTACAAGGTCTCCGACTTCAATCATTGTCGCCCTCTTGCTGATGGAGTCTTTGTCTAATCCATACACCCACAAGGGGCATCGAGGATAGCAGTACCATAAGTACATTCCACTCTCCGTGGCAATTTGTTAAGTGTTCCATTATATCGACTCCATTGCGTGTTTAAGGATGTGTTCGTCTGAAAGAACATCGCAGCGTTCCCATGCTAGGTAGTACCATTCGTTGTTCCACCCAAGGTTGTTGTGATCCTCGAATGTTTCAGCGTCCTTCAATAGGTCGCTATGATCTTCATCGATGTACTCTACGTAGTGTCTAGCCTTCGCTATTAGTTCCTGTTCAATGCGTTCTAGTGTGGTTGCTACAACAATGTCTACATCGTCGTCGTGAATATATTTAAGTCGTCCAACATATACTTTCATGTTGTCTCCGGGGTTTGTGGTTAGTGTAGATAATGTAATTCGTTTGAGTTAAGTTGTCAAGTTTTTTTATGAAGATTTTTTCTCCATCTTTGTATATCCCTCAGTTCATGGGCAGTTGTGTAGCCACACATGCCTCCACTTGACCACTCAACAAAGTAGAGAGTCTTTGATAGACCTGTCTCAATCAGTGTAATGATTCCGAGTTCGGTTCCAAATGAGGAATTGTCCAGTATAAGATCGCCCACTGCGGGCTTATTTAGTGTAGTATGAGTCATAGACTTTTGCTCCTAGTTTTGCTCTGAGATTTTTGTGAGGGTAGAAATGTTTGATTAACGGGGCCAAACTCCCCATGAGATCGTAGACACCCTTTTTCTTTACGACCCACTCGAAACATGGGGATTGGCCCATGAACCATTCTTTTGTCGGTCGATTGGGAGCAGGCGAGACAACGCTATTGATTCGTCCCCATGATGAGTACATAGGTAGCCATATTCCTACGCTATCATGAAAGCCTTCGGCATATATGTCTGCTCGGAATAAGTCGTTGCCTAGATTGACTTGTAACTTGTTGCCTCCCACATTTAGGCTCATTGTGGCGCGTGAATGGTAATCACTCCATGTTCTCAGAAGATTCGTGAACATGATTTTATCTGATGGAAAAGAAGTGATCAATGCGACAGTCTCGCCTTCGTAGCCCTGTGTGGATACCAGTGCCCCAGCACCCAACCCCATGCCCTCGACAAACTTGTCGTAGAAAGCGGCACGATAAGCCTTGTTAGTCTCTTTGAGGACGTGGACAAAGTTCTTTAACTTGTTGCAATTACGTCGGTTGTGTGCGGCACTACCGCAGAAGCCACACTTTGGTTTCTTACGTTTCTTCGTCTTTGTCTTGACGTTGGTCGCAAAGCGGTTCTTCATGTATATCCAGTGAGAGCGGAACTGTCGTGTTGCATCTGTGTCGCCCCAAAACCTGTGGTAGGCCGAGGGAAACATTGTAAGATCAACACCTTTGAGACTAAGATGGTCATAGGTTTCGTGGACTTGTGGATTTGCATCCCAGTGTGCTTTCATGGTCGGACAGTGTCGTTTGTTGTGACCTTCGTGGAAACAATAGTTGCATTGAATCTCACGTTTGCGGTCTTTGTTTTCATATATCTTCATATGTTCTCCATTTTGTGGGGTTTTCGTGTTTAGTGTAGATAAGGTATCACGTTGGCTCAGATTTGTCAAGTATTTTCTTTAAGTTTTTTTTCTTTTCCCACCCCTCAAGCTGAAACTTGTTCGCTAGAACCGTAACATCTTCGGGGTTGAGAGGTATCAAATCTCCATCAGAACCTACAATTAGACCTGTGTACCTACCATACCTATAGCCTTTACCGAGATCCTCGGTGATGATTGCTAGATGGGCTTCGCCTTTGAACTCGAATCCAACCATGTCTCCGACTTTTATCATGCTACCACCTCGAATTGCCAAGCCGCCAACACTCCCATTCCACCCTCGATCCACTTGATCCCATATGCACGAGTGCCCCGATTGCTTGTGTGGATCGAGGTAACTATCCCATAGCCCCAACCGACCTCTTTTATCAATGTTCCTATCTCAATCATGCGAGCACCTCGAATTGCCAAGCCGATAAAACACCCCATCCGCCGTCAAACCATTTAATCTTGTAGGCATGAGTCCCGCGATTGGTGGTGTGGGTCTCGATAACTATTCCCATGTCCCCAGTTCGCCATTTTACTAATGTTCCTAATTCAATCATACTATCTCCCATATGTAATCGTGTACGCTCATTTTCTCGCCTGTTGAGATCATGAACACCTCTATCCACCCCGTGAACATGGGGCTATCGCCTAAAAATACGGCATATTCATCGAACTTATCGTTATGGATAAGGTCGCCTTTGTTAAAATTGTTCTTCATTGTCGAACTCCTCGATGCTTATGAGTTCCCATAGTTCGTCCATAGT
>Ga0209232_1001880_pt1 | contig 10913 bp, 13 predicted proteins | sample ETNvirenome_2_60_FD_184066 | JGI IMG/M metagenome (GOLD analysis project Ga0209232, IMG submission 184066) | Marine viral communities from the Pacific Ocean - ETNP_2_60 (SPAdes) (version 2) | ecosystem: Environmental > Aquatic > Marine > Oceanic | place: Pacific Ocean | collected 2013-06-22
GGTATGTGGTCTGGTTTAGATCTAACAGTAGATCCATATGCAAATGCAACTGCTGGTAGTGTAAGAATTATTGCATTACAAGATGTTGACTTTGGTGTAAAACAACCAGGTGCGTTCTGCTTCGGAACATAATCACATGAAGGTTAAATTGCTAAGAGCAACAATGGTAGCTGGAGTCCCAACGGACTCTGGCACTATCGTTGATGTTGAACAGCATACTGGCGAATATTTGGTTGCTATTGACAAAGCTGAAGCTTATGTTGAAGCTTGCGAAGCACCTACACCCAGTACAGAACCAGTTGTCGAGCCAGAATCTACCGATAGTGACGAGGTTGATTTTTCTCAAATGACAAAATCACAGATAGAAACTTATGGTAGAGGTTTGGGTATAGAGCTTGACAGGAGACATAACAAAGCCGATCTAATTGTTGAATTAGAGGAAGCAATTTCAATTATGGAGGAATCTTAAAATGTCTGTTATTCAACAGAATTTAGAAAAACTTACTGTTGTTGCTGGTGTTGCTACTGCTGCTGTAACAAGCACAGCTACATCAAGCTCAATAGATCTTCTCGAATACGATGGAGATGTAATGCTAATTTTGGATAGTGCTGCTGGTGGCGGTTCTTCTCCAACATTGGATATTAAGCTAACCGAATCAGACGAGACAGGTGGTACATTTACAGATTTATCTGGTGCTACTTTTACTCAAGTAACTGGTTCTGCTTCAATGCAAACACTTGCAATCAATAAAGATTCAAGCAAGCGTTTCATTAGGATTGTACAAACAATCGGTGGATCATCCCCAACATTTACTTTTAGCATCAATTTAATTGGTCTTAAAAAGTACGGCTAAATATATAGCCCTCTTCTTGAGGGCTTTTTCCTATGGCATTTACTGAAGACTTAGATACATATTTTGCTGACTTTTCAGATACTGTTGTTTATAGTGGCACTACTTATAAAGGAATATTAGATCAACCAGACGAAATAGTTGCGGATGATCGTGTTCTGACTACTGACTATCAATTAACAGGTAAAACAAGTGATCTAGGAGCAATCTTATTTGACACAACATTAACAGTTAATTCAGTCAGTTATAAAGTAAGAAGTGTCAGAAAAATAGATGATGGTAGTTTATGTATAGTTTCTTTGATGAAGGTGTGAAATGGCTAGTAAACGAGAACAAATTTTAGCAGCGATTAAAACAAGTCTTGCTAATACAACAGGTGTAGGAACTCGCATATATAGATCGAGAGCCGAGCCTATGGCTAGGGCAGAGTCTCCTAGTTTAGTTCTTGAATTTGTAACAGATGAGCCTACTGTTAATAGTGCAACCTATCTAAAAATAGATTGGACATTACGAATAAGGATTGTTGTTATCGTCAGATCACAAACACCTGATACTACAGCAGATGCAACAGTAGAAAGTTTACATTCTAAAGTTGTTAACGATCCAACATTAGGTGGACTTGCTATTGATGTAAGACCAGCGACAGTAACCTTTGATGTTATAGAAGCCGACCAACCAGCAGGAGTTGTTTTCTGTGAATATGAAATAGATTACAGAAGCACTTATAACGATTTATCAACATGACTTATAATCAAACTGCAACCCTAACAACCCTGATTGTTTAATATGGAGTATGAAATTCCAAATGAGGGCGGTACTTACATACTGAACCCTAAAACTGGCAAACGTAAGCTAGTTCAACAAACTTCACAAGCTGAACCCCCTACAGAGGTAACTACAGATGGCACAACTGACAAGGAAGAGAGTAATTCTAATTGAGGCGGAAAGTTCATACGGAACTGACCCTACTCCTTCAGCAACAGATGTTGTTCTCGTTAGAGATTTAAACATTACACCACAATCAAGTGATGTAGTAAACAGAGATGTTGTAAGACCCTATTTAGGTGCATCTGAGCAACTATTAGCAAACACCAGAGTTGAGTGTACATTCAGCGTCGAATTTTGTGGATCTGGGTCAGCCGGGACTGCTCCTAGATATGGAAGTGCCTTGAAAGCCTGTGGGTTTTCCGAGACAGTTGCTTCGGGAACTAGCGTTACTTACGAACCTATTTCAGCAAGTTTTTCATCTGTTACTATCCACTACAACGTAGATGGTGTAAGGCATATCGTAACTGGTTGTCGAGGGACTTTTTCACTCAATACAGCCGTAGGAGAAATTCCTTCTATAGATTTCACTTTTACCGGGATCTACAATGCTCCTACTGATACTGCTTTGCCTGCTGTTACTTATGGTAATCAGGCGACACCTTTAATCTTTAAAAACGGCAATACAACCAGTTTTCAATTATTAAGCTATGCAGGAGCTTTAATGAATCTAACAATGGATGTAGGAAACACTATTGTTTACAGAGAACTTGTTGGTGGTACGAAAGAGGTTTTATTAACTGATAGAGCAGCTAATGGTTCTGTAACGATAGAAGCACCAACGATTGCACAAAAAGATTACTTTGCTGCTGCTTTAACAGATACATCATTAGGTAACTTAACAGTTACTCATGGAACTGCTGCTGGTAATATTTGTAGATTTAGCAGTACCAAGGTTGATATTGGTGATATTGCTTATGGAGAAGCTGATGGTGTGGCAATGTTAGAGATTCCATACACACTTGTACCAAGCTCGGCAAATGATGAAATGTCAATAGTCTTTACTTAGTAAGTATTGACTACTAAGGTAGAGTAGAGAAGTATATAACTTAATTTATGGCATTTGTTAGAAAGAAAACCAAGGTTTATCCTTGGATGGTGGAAATTAAAAGACCATCAGAAACTAATGTGGGTCAATTTGAAACATCAAGTTTTACTGGAAAATTTACAAGATTATCAAGATCTGAATTAAATAATTTTGATGAGCAAAGTGAGTATGAAGCATTAAACAAAATTTTAGTTGGTTGGGATGATGTAACAGAAGAAGACGGAACTCCTATTATATTTAGTAAAGCTGTTCTTAAAGAGTTTGCTGAAGATACTGATTTTGTTGCAGGAGTGCTTGATGCTTTCAGATCTTTTTATGCTAATGCCTCGGTGGGAAACTAACTGATGCTGCTTTGTATTGGGCTTCGGGTGGCAAACAAGTTATTGATGAAACACAAAAAGATGCTGCTGCATTTGGTGTTCAGATAGAGAAGCAACCAGAAGAAAAAACAGATTTTGAAGTGTTTGATGATAATTGGGAAATTGTTAATATGTTTCTTCGTTGTCAAACACAATGGAACACATCTTTTGGAGGTATAGTAGGATTAAAATATGAGGTATTATTACTTGATGGAGGACTGTTTGACCTCTATCATGTAGATAACCGCCAAGAAATGCTAGAGGGTTTGCAACTTATGGAATCTGTAGCCATGAAAGAAATAAATAGGGAGAAAAAATAGTGGCTGCTGTTGATAAGGTAACGCTTAAATTACAACTAGAAGGCTTTGCTGGAATCAAAGGTATTGGAGATGATTTCAAAAAATTTACTTCTACTGTAAAGCTTACAAAAAATCAACTTGATAAATTCATAACTGGAATAACAAAAGTACATGGAAATACTAAATTAAGTAAAACAGCATTTGAGGGTCAGATAAGTGCATTAACAAGATTAAAAAACCAAGTTGGTATTGGTACTGTTGCTTATAAAAGACTTGGGATTGAGTTAGATAAAGTACGAAATAAAATGAACGCTGCAACCGCAGCAGCAGTTCCTCAAGGCGGAATGATGCAAAGGTTAAACGCAAGGTTCAATAAGATTCCAGTAGGAGGAAGAGCAGCACTTGGAGCATTAGCAGGAACGGCTACAGCAGGATTGGGTACTACAGGTCAACTTGCATTTGCTGGAGGTGCTGTAGGAGGCGCACCTGGAGCATTAATTGGAGCAGGGATAGGAGCTACAGTTGATACTGTAAAAGCTGCTGCTGCATCTGCAAAATACGCTGCTCAAATTGGTCGTTTAGAAATTGCATTAAAAGGTGTTACTAAAACAGCAGGCGAGTTTGCTAAAGCACAAGGAATTATTGCAAGTGTTTCTAATGAATTAAATGTTCCTATTGGTGCATCAACTAAACAGTTCACTACATTATCTGCATCTGTTATTGGTGCAGGGGGTAATGTTGATGATGCTGAAAAAGTATTTAGAGGTGTATCAGAGGCTATTAAAGCAACTGGTGGAGATGCAGAAGATGTACAATCTGCAATTCGAGCAATGTCTCAGATCTTCGGTAAAGGTAAGGTATCTGCTGAAGAATTACAAGGACAGTTAGGAGAAAGATTACCGGGTGCGGTTGTTAAATTCGCACAAGCTACTGGCAGAACATTACCAGAGTTACAGAAGGATTTAAGAGATGGAACTGTTGGTCTTAATGATGTTATGAAGTTTGTAACTAAATTAAGTACTGACCATGCTACTGCTGCAAAATTAATGGCAGATAGCGGAATGGATGCAGGGCAAAGATTAACTGTTGCAATGCAAAGATTACAGTTACATCTTGGAAGAATTATGCAACCAATAGGAGCTTTCTTCCAAAAAACAATGGCGATAATAATAAATTCAATAAATGGAGCAATAGAAGCACTTGGAAGGTTCTTTAATATTGGTACGCAAAATCAAAGAAAAAATTTAGCAGCAGAAGTTACAAGTGCTAGTCAAGCATACACTTTGGCTATAAGAGAAGGTTTAGATAAAAGTACAGATCAAAGAGATAAAGCAAGATTTAATAGAATTAAAAATAGAAGAGATGCAGCTTTCGCAAATCAAAAAGCATTTTTCGATGAGAATCCATCAGCAGCTACAGCTTCAAAGTTTGACGATCCTGTAAGTGACGATCAAAAACTTGTTAACCTTGCAAAAATAAAACAAGAACTTGGTCTTATAGGAGAACAAGAAGTTAAAAATTTAGAAATTAATGTAAGAGCTAAAGAAATATATAAATTAATAGGAGGAGAAGCTAATGAATTTGGATTGACAGTAGAATCTATTACAGAAAAACTTAAAAATAATACAAAAGAAACATTTAATTTAAAAGAAGAATTTAAAAAACTTATAAAGGAAACTACAGATATGAAAACAAAAGTAGGAGAACTTGCATTAGATGTGACGAATAGATTAGGAGATGCTTTTGCTGATTTCTTTGTTACAGGAAAAAAAGGATTTAGAGAACTTGCACTATCAGCAGTACAAGAATTAAATAAAATTATTGTCAAAGCAGCATTTATGAAATTTATTGCAACTCCAATAACAGAAGCTCTTGGATTATCTAAAGGTGGAGTTGTTGATAGTGGTGAAATAGTTCCAAGTGCAATGGGTAATGTATTTGCTAAAAATAAGATCGTGCCTTATGCAATGGGTGGGACAATAGTACGAAAACCATCCATATTTCCTATGGCAAATGGAGGTGTAGGTTTAATGGCTGAAGCTGGTTATCCAGAAGCTATTATGCCATTGAAACGTGGTAGAGATGGAAAACTTGGAGTTATCTCACAAGGTGGAGGAGTTGGTAATATAGTTGTAAATGTAGATGCTTCTGGGTCTTCTGTCGAGGGAAATTCGGAGCAATCAGCACAACTTGGAAGAATGTTAGGTGCTGTTGTACAAGCAGAACTTATTAAGCAAAAACGACCTGGAGGGTTATTAGGTTAATGGCTGAGACATTTCCAACGATTGAACCTGTTTATGGTGTAAGTAAAACTATAGAACCTTTTGTTACTAGAACAAGATTTCAAGATGGTTACGAGCAAGTAATAAAGTTTGGTTTAAATATAAATCCTAAAGAATATAATTTAAAATTTGAAAATATCACGGAAGCACAAAGTGACACCATAGAAACATTTCTTAATGCCCGAATCTCAGACGGAGACTATTTTAATTGGCAAGCACCTGATGAGGCAGGGACATCAAAATATCGTGCATTAAATAGACGTAAATCTATTGATTATCCTGGTCTTGCAACAATTACAGTTACTTTTACAGAAGTATTTGAACCCTAATGGCTATACCTGTAGCAGAACTACAAAAACCTAATCCAAGTAATATTGTTGAGCTTTTTCAGCTTGAGTTAAACACTACAATGCACGGAGTTTCGCAGACTTATTATTTTCATAATGGAACAGGTCAAAATGATGATGCTAATTTAATTTTTAATAATATTGAATATACAAGGATGCCAATAGAAGCTCAAGGCTTTGAATATAATGGCAGACAAACACCAAGACCTACTTTAAAAATATCTAATATTTTAGGAACAATAACAACAATATTACTTACACTTCCTCAAGGATTAGAAGGTGCAAAGGTTACAAGAGTTAGAACTTTAGCTAGATATGTTGATAATTCAAATTTTACAGGTGGCGAAATTTTATTAGAAAATGGGTCAAATTTATTATTAGAAGATGGAGGTGCGATAGATATGGATCAAGGTATAAATCCATTTGGGACTCCAGATCCAACAGCTACTTTTGACACTCAAATATTTTTAATTGATCGAAAATCAGCAGAGAACAGAGGAGAAGTTGTATTTGAATTAGCAGCAAGTTCTGATGTTCATGGAGTTAGATTGCCGAAACGACAGGTCTTACCTGATGATTTCCCTGGTATAGGTACGTTTTTCTAATGTGGCAAGATGATGCACTAGAACACGCAGTAGAAGAAAACCCAAGAGAATCTTGTGGTCTTTTATTAATAAAAAAAGGAAAAGAAGTTTATTTTCCTTGTCAAAATTTAGCTACAGAACCTACAGATCAATTTATATTATCTCCAGAAGATTGGATAGAAGCAGAAGACCAAGGAGAAGTGGTAGCTGTTGTTCATAGTCATCCTGTAACAAGTCCTAATCCAAGCGAGGCAGACAGAGTAGCTTGTGAAAAATCAGATTTGAAATGGTGGATCGTCCAACCTAATTTAAAACAATGGGGTTATTGTGAACCTTGTGGTTATAAAGCTCCGTTAATTGGAAGGCAATGGGTTTGGGGTGTTACTGATTGTTGGTCTTTAGTTAGAGATTGGTATAAAGAAGATTTAGGAATAGAGTTAAGAGATTGGGTAAGACCAAATTCATCTGATGAATTTATAAAAAATCCAATGTTTAATGATTGTTATGAAGATACAGGTTTTAGAGAATTGTTACCAACAGAAGATTTAAGGTATGGAGATTTATTATTAATGTCAATAAGTAGTAGCGGATTAAATCATATTGGTGTTTACTTAGGACAGCAAACAGTTTTGCATCATTTACAAAATAGATTATCAAGTCGTGATCTATTAGATGAATGGCTGTTAAAATGTACAGGTAAAAGGATTCGTTATGCTGCGTAAAATTAAGCTATACGGAGAACTCGCAAAGTTTCTAGGTCAAAAGACTTTTGAGGCTGAAGTTAATAATGCTGCACAAGCAATAAGATTTTTAGTTGTTAACTTTCCTAAGTTAGAAAAACATATGGCTGATAGACATTACAAAGTTATATTGAATGATTGGGAGTTAGAAGAGAAAGAATTACATTATCCAAGTGGACATAATGATATAAAAATAGTTCCTGTAGTTGGGGGTGCTGGAGGTAATACAGGAAGAATACTTTTAGGTGCTGCATTGATAGGTGCAGCTATGATGTTCCCAGCTATGGGAGCAATAGGAACTTTCGGTGGGACTCCTATTAAAGTGGCTTCAATAGTAGGAGTTGTAGGTGCAAGTTTAGTTTTAGGTGGGATAGCAGGGATGCTTACACCTGTTGAGACTATTCCAGAATCAAATCAAGATCCTAGAAATTCATTTAATTTTAGTGGCATCCAAAACACCTCAAGAGCAGGGGTTTGCGTTCCTGTGATATATGGTCGTACCATGACTGGATCTGTGGTGATTTCTGCAAACATCACAAACGAACAGGTGGAAGTATGAGTAAGATTATTGGCTCTGGCGGTGGAGGAGGAAAAGGCGGTGGAGGAGGCGGTGGTACTCCTACCGAAGCAAAAGATAATTTAGATTCTAAAAGTTTTGCAAGAGTTTTAGATCTTATAGGAGAAGGCGAAATACAAGGACTTGAAGATGGTGCAAAGTCTATATTTTTAAATAACACACCATTACAAGCTGCTGATGGTACTTTTAATTTTAAAGATGTAACTTTTGAAGCGAGAACAGGTACTTCAAATCAAACAACCATTCCTATAACAAGAGATGTTGCGACAACAAAATCAACAGGTTTTTCTACAGTTCCACAGGCAACACCTAAAGTAATACAAATAACTGATTCAAATGTTGATGCAGTATCAGTTCAAATAACAGTTCCACAATTACAAAGGTTAAGTGATAAAGGGGATATTTTTGGAACAGAAGTTCAACTTCAAATAGCTGTTCAATATAGCGGTGGGTCATATTCAACTGTTGTCTCAGGCAATGCAGGGACTATTACAGGAAGAACACCTGATGCTTATTTGCGTGATTATTTAATAAATTTAAGTGGTGCTTTTCCAGTAAATATTAAAGTTACAAGAGTAACAGCCGATAGTGCATCTTCAAAATTAATAAATGAATTTCAATTTAATAATTATGTAGAAATAAAATACGATCAGAGAACATATGCTAACTCAGCACTTGTAGGACTAAAAGTAGATGCAGAACAATTCAGTTCTATTCCTACTAGAAAATATTTGGTAAAAGGTATAAAAGTAAAAGTTCCACATAATGTCACTTCTGTAAATGCAGATGGAAGCTTAAACTACTCAGGAACATTTAATGGAACGCTTGGTGCTGCTCAATACACCAACGACCCTGCCTGGTGCTTATACGACCTTTTAACTTCCGACAGGTATGGCCTAGGTTCTCATTTAGAAGAATCAAGCTTAGATAAATTTAGTTTTTATGCAGCATCAGTTTATTGTGCAGAGCAAGTAGATGATGGTACTGGTGCTGGTACAACAGAACCTAGATTTAGTTGTAATGTTGCTATACATAGTCAACAGGAGGCTTATAACGTAATAAATCAAATGTGTAGTGTGTTTAGATCAATGCCATTCTGGAGTGCAGGGGCATTAACAATTTCACAAGATTCACCAAAGGATTCAAGTTATTTATTTACACTTGCAAATGTATTAGAACCTGGATTCACTTATTCAAATACAAGTCAAAAAGCAAGACCTACAGTTGTTATTGCTAAATATCTTGATTTAGAACTAAGAGATGTAAATTATGTTGAGCAGATTGATACTGCAAACCAAGCTAGGTACGGAAGTATTATTAAAAATATAGACAGTTTCGCTTGCACATCAAGAGGTCAAGCCTCACGTTTAGCAAAGTGGATGTTATACATGAGTAATGTGGAAAGAGGTGTTGTTTCATTTAGTTGTGCCATAGATGCAGGGGTTCTTGTAAGGCCTGGGCAAGTCATTGAAATTGCAGACCCGGTTAAATCAGGAGAGAGAAGAGGTGGTCGTATTGCTAGTGCAACAACAACAGCTATAACTGTAGACGACTCAAATGGATTATCTTTTTCTGTTGGCTCAACTCTATCTGCAATCTTATCTGATGGGTCTGTAGAAAATAAACCTGTAAGCGGTATATCAGGAAGTGTCATATCAGTATCAAGTGCTTTTACTTCTGCACCTCAAACTAATAGTGTTTGGATATATCAAACAAATGATATTCTTACAAGCACTTGGAGAGTTTTATCAATAGATGAGCAAGATAGGGCTTTTTATACTATTACAGCAAGTGAATATAACTCTGGTAAATACGCACATATTGAAAGTGGCATTACATTACCAACAAGAGATATTACTAATTTAGACGTACCTCCTTCTGCTCCAACAGGTGTTACCGCAGAAGAAGTTATTTATGAAGATACTGGTATTGCAAGAGTAAAAATTATTGTAAGTTGGACTACTTCTACTGATAATGTTTATGTTAGATGGAGATATGAGCAGGGTAACTATACTTCTCGTTCTGTTGAAGGTGCTAAGAGTTATGAAATAGTAGATACGATTGCTGGTAATTATACGATTGAAGTTTATAGCGTTAGTGCTTCTGGTCTAAGATCAACACTACCTAACTCATTAAATCCATTCGTAGCAGCAGGCAAAACTGCTGTTCCAGCAAATGTAAGTGGTGTTAGCTTACTACCTATAGACGAATCAAGTGCAATATTAAGTTGGAATCGTGCCTCAGAGCTTGATGTGTTGTTAGGAGGAAAAACTCTTATCAGACATTCTTCTCTTACAACTGGCGCACAATGGAAAGATTCACAGGAGATTGTTGTTGCAGCAGCAGGAAATCAAACACAAAAAATTGTTCCTTTGCTTGCAGGAACTTATCTAATTAAATTTGAGGATGATGGCGGTAGAGAAAGCCCTGCACCTGGTTCAAGTGATAGCGATTGGAACAATACCAGAGTTACAACTAATCTTCCTGCACCATCAGAAAGACTTGTTGTAGGAACTGTTGATGAACATACTGCAAACTTTACAGGGTCTAAAACCGATACAATTTATGATGCTTCCATAGATGCTTTAAAACTTACAGTTACTAGTAATGCAACTGCAACATCTGGAGAATATATCTTTGCTAACTCTTTAGATTTAACAGAAGTTTATGATGTCAATTTAAGAAAAACTTTAAAAGCCAGTAATTTTGTATTAAATAGTTTATGGGATTCTAGAACTGATTTAATTGATACTTGGGGGTATATTGATGCTGTTGGTGGGCTAACAGAAGCTACAAAATGTAATGCTGCTGTCTATGTAAGGTCAACTAATGACAACCCATCAGGATCTCCTACTTGGAGTGATTACAAAGAATTTAGTAATGTATTAATAACTGGTAGAGCATTTCAATTTAAGGCAATATTAACAAGTAGTGACACAAACCAAAATATAGCTGTAACTGAATTAGGAGCTACACTAGAATTACAAGGAAGGACAGAATC
>Ga0209232_1001882_pt1 | contig 10912 bp, 28 predicted proteins | sample ETNvirenome_2_60_FD_184066 | JGI IMG/M metagenome (GOLD analysis project Ga0209232, IMG submission 184066) | Marine viral communities from the Pacific Ocean - ETNP_2_60 (SPAdes) (version 2) | ecosystem: Environmental > Aquatic > Marine > Oceanic | place: Pacific Ocean | collected 2013-06-22
TCGTCTCCCCATATCGGCTTTTATTCAACGTGGTTTTCAACCGAAAGCTGTTCCAACCAGGAGACTTGATGAATTGGAATTGTGGAATTGTTTTTCTTATTACCCTAGTGTTACTAGTTTTGATATTCTAGACGGACAAGCTGGTAAATACATAGGAAAAGATAAGAAGTGGCATCACGGGTCCTACTTATTCACAGTTGACTTTGCACATCCAGAGAGTAATATAATAGACACTGATCATTCAGAGATCCCGCACGAACATAAGTGCGCACACATACTTGCGTTAGATGACGGCAACTATGCGGCACAGCCAAACAATAGATTAATATGGGACATACCTTCATTTACTGTGAAGGATGAAATCCCTGACTGGAAGGTACAAACTTCCGAATGGAATGTAGAAGATACAGGTAAGTGGAAAACAGAAGACACTGACAATTTTTTCTACGAAATTGAGGAGAAGAAAAATGATTAAAGACTTATGGGACAGATTTGTCACTTGGCTTTTTAGTTGGCAAAAAGAAAAAGAAGAAAAAGATCCCCATACAGAATTGTATGAGGATTTTCCAAAAGATGAAACAGGAATAAAAGTAGCCTGTGAAAAACATCCGGACACTTATAAAAAACAATGTCCTTCTTGTAGAGAGACTGTAAATGGCTAAGTGTAAAAAATGCCATTGTGATTGCCATTGTAGTGAAAACTTACATGGTCATCATTACGATGGAGATTTATGCGCTTGTGATAATTGCAAATGTAAGAGAGTTTACAAATATAAAAAAGATCATGCAACAGACATGTCTTTTGAAAACGAGATAAAATACGATGGGTAAAAGTATGAAGTATTATTTTACAGGGATATTAATTATATTAGTTTGTTTACTGACACTTATTAAACCAGCTTATCCTGGATCTACACAGACAAATACATCAGGAAGTAATACAGCAATTGAAGGTGGATACACATCAACTGCTACAACTACATATCAATCCGGATCAGAATCTACAACTACAACCAACAATACTACAAACTCAGATATAAAATCTTCACCACCATCAGCATCTGCACCATCTTATAATTCTATGACACAAGATGTCTGCGCTGTCGGTGTATCTGCAGGAGTACAAACATTTGGTTTTGGTCTTAGTGGTGGTAAACATGTAATAGATAAAAATTGTGAAAGATTAAAACTAGCTAGAATACTAAATGACTTTGGTATGAAAGTTGCAGCTGTAGCTATACTTTGTCAAGATGAGCGTGTATTTGAATCTATGATACAAGCCGGCACTCCTTGTCCAATTGATGGTAAAATTGGTAAAGAAGCAAAAGCATTGTGGTCTAAATACGATCATGAAAGACCAGATTACGACATTTATGTAAAACGTATGAAGGCTAGAGAAAAAAAAGAAAAAGCAATGGCTAAGAAAGCAGCTCTTGCAGAAAAGAAAAGACTTAAAGAAGAAGCTAAGATGACTAAAGAATTTGAAAAAATAGAAAAAGAGAGAGAAAAAGAAAAGGTTATTACACCTAAGAAAAAACCAGTAAATTGGGAATCTCCTAAGTAATGCCCAGGCCTGTGCTAAAATGGATTGTAAGATTAAGAATGTGGTATGCAGATATAAGAGGACATCATGGTAAAAAATGGAACTATGAACCTTCTAAATATTATATGAGAAAAAAATGAAATGGCTAATAATTTTTTTATTGACACTTACTATTGTTCAAGCCGAAGAAATAACAACCGGTAATCTATTACCAAACGGCACTGGTTCTGCCTCCAACTTACAATCAGTAGACAACACAATACCAAACGTACAGTCAAGCTGTTCGTCATTTACATCTGTTAATACTACATGCACAAATCAAAACTGGAACTATCAAGAGGTAGAAGTAGGTAGCACATCATCAGGCACAGGAACATTAAACTATCAAGGGTCCTTAGTTGACGTTGCAACTGGAGATGAAACTAGCACCCAGGCTATGTTAGACAATGGTATTACATTAGATTCTACAACAGTTGTACAAAACTGTGAATGGTCTGGATCATCACATCAATGTGGCCAGGCTCAATCAGGTAGAGATACATTTAAAACAACAGTTAAAATATTAGATTCTGATGGTGAAGTATTATCTCAAGTAGATCAAATAAGAAATACAGATTCAGGTTACTATGGAAATGCACACAAGTATACAGATCAAGTTATATACAATGGCACAGGATCTAATGAGTTTGATTGGACTTGGACTGGTATAGATGGTGATTCTAGTCCTGTAAATCTAGGTGGACCTAATTTATTAGGTGCTAAATTAACAATGACATATGACAATACAGTTATAGCAAATGAAATTATAGAAGAGATAGAGGATATATTTGAAGAGTTACAAGAAGAGATATTTGAAGAGTTTACATTTGAATACATTGAAGAAATGTTTGAAGAGTTTACACTTATAGCACCACCCATGGAAGAAGTTATGGAAGAAGAATTTGAAGAAATGACATTTGAACCAATGTTAATTGTTATGGAAGAAATGCCTATGGAAGAGATTATGGAAGAAGAAATGATTATAGAAGAAATGCCTATGGAAGAAGAAATAAGCACTTCTTTTTTTTCAATGATGTTACCACAAGAGGAGGAAATATATGAGGAAACAGAAGAGATCATTGCAAGCTTCTTACCGATGGTTTCTCAAGAAGAGGAGACTTTTACAGAGGAGAAAATCATTGAAGAAGAAGAAATAATGGAAGAAGAACCAAAGACCATGGCCCACGGATTTCCACAAGAAGAAAAAGTAATGGAGGAAGAAATGGCAGAGGAAGAACCTACTGAGATGGTTGAAGAAGAAGTTATGGAAGAAGAAACCACTGAAATGGCTGAAGAAGAAGCTATTGAAGAAGAGCCTACTGAAATGGTAGAAGCAACTAATGAAGAAGAAAAAGAAGAAATTAAAGAAGAGAAATCTAATAGCGAGACTCCTAAGAAGTCCACTGTTCAGACTAAGAAGCTTGCCAAACAAAAAAAGATACAACAGAAAAAAGCTATCGTCAAAAATCTTGATAGAATAATGGATAAAGTTGATAAAGATATTAAAGATATATCAAAAAATTTAGCTGTTAAAAATATTATAAAAATGGAGGCTATGACAAGTGAACAAGCATCATTAAATGCCTACGCAAATACAGCATTTTATGCACCAAAAAACATATATTTAGATCAGTTAAATATCTTTGATAACAGGCAAATTTATCCAAATACTAACCTTGCAAGTTATACCCAAAATGATAAGATAGAAATCAAAGCAAAGAAACTTCAAGAGATTAACTCTAGAAAACAACAGCTTTTAATAGAATTGGAAATACTAAAAAATGGATAAAAGTAAAACAAAAAAAGTAAAAAAAGTTATTAAAGGTTTAAAAAAAGCTTCCAAGTCACACGCAAATCAAGCTAAAGTATTAAAAAGGGTAATTAATAAATGAAAAATCTTAAAGACCAACTAGCAGGAATAGCAGCATTAGTTGCAGCAGTAGTTGCAATAGGTGGTGGCTTTGCTACATATGGTAAACTTACAGAAAAAATTAATGTATTAGAAAGTAAATCATCTGCAGATTATTCTGCACAAATAGCTGTGTTAGAGGAAAAAGTAGCAGCGATAGAATCTCACGAACATAACATGGCAGAACATGGTCATACTAAAATATTAGTAAACGAAAAACAAATAGAATTATTAGGTATTCAAATAGAAGAAATAAAAGTATCTACATCTAATCCACTAGCAAACTAATGGAAAGCACAATATTTAAAACAGAAATAGTTAATGGCAAATGTCCTAATTGTAATTTTGACGTTGTATTAATAAGTCTTGCGTCTGATCATTTTAGATGCACAACCTGTGGTAGTGATTTAGAACAAAAAATTAATGGTAAGATTAGCTACATACCCGTTATGTCTAATACAGACAAAAATAAAATAAAATTAGAATTAAATACAGATGGCCAAGAGGGCTAAATTTGGCGTAATCACTAAGCCTAAACGCGATAAACCTAAGAAAAGACCGGGACGTCACAAAAAGAATAGAAATAAACACGAAAAAAGAATGGGTAAATATCGTGGAAAAGGTAAAAAAGGACGTTGACAAACATCCTATAAAGACCTATATATAATGCATGAAAGAAATAAACATAAAAGTTAAAAACATATCTCAAAAACAATGGTCACTATTATTAGTAGAGTTAAATTTAGTTAGTGAAAATTGGAAGAAGTATGGTCCTGTTATAAATATCAAAGCTAAAAACTTTGGTAAAACTATTAAGTGGGGTAAGAAAAAACATGGCACCATTGAAGAAGATTGATGAAGCAGCAAAACTGTGGGAAAAAACCAAAGACCCAAAATATAAAAAACTTTGGTATAAACTTATAGAGGAGTTTGTAAATGGACTTAATAATCCTAAACGAAGGGTTGTATCAATTGATTCCTGTGTCAAAAACAATGATGGAACATATATCTTTATTGGGCGAAGTAAGTTGTATTGATTTGTGTGACATATTAAGACTAGAGTTAACAGGTTATGTTGACACTTTAAACTTACACATTATGAAAGATGGTAGTGGATCTATGATTGGGTGTGTATGCAGATAAAAATATTAAAACACCCAGATACATTTTTAAGGCAACCTACTGAAAAGATAGAGTTTCCATTAAGTGAAGAAAACAATATTATATTAGATAACATGATTAAAATTATGTACCAAGCTAATGGTATAGGACTCGCTGCTAATCAAATAGGCTACAATAGACGTATGTTTGTAATGGACACATCTAATGAAAAAAATAGCCCACAAGTATTTATTAACCCAATTGTAAAATCTAAAAACAATATAAAAATGCCTGACATAGAAGGATGTCTGTCTTGTCCTGGTGAAGAAGTAAAAGTAAATAGATCTATGTCTATTAATTTAGAATGGACATGTCGTCACGGTAAGTATCAACATAAAACATTTTTTTATCTACCATGTAGAGTAGTGCAACATGAAATGGATCATTTAAACGGTAAATTAATTATAGACCTATCCTAAAGAGAGAGAATGTAGGATAGGTATTAAAGGTAAGAAACTTCGCTTACCACATTTTTGTTATAAAATCAAGTGTTTGTCTCAGGTTCTTGATAACAATAAAATTTTATAATAGTTCCATACTCATTTACATCTTTTGGCCCTATTTCTTTTGCTTTTTTTATAGATTCTTCGTAGCCAAACATCATACATTCGTAGTGGCTATTAAATTTTTCATGCCATTCGTGCGGTGGCAAACAACTTTGATACACGCTAGAACAAATTATTAAACCTAATATAAATTTCATCTTGACAAACCTTATTTTAATCCTATATTATCATCATTAATAAATGAAAGGAAACAATGACTGATATAACTAAGTACAGAAACGTTTCATTACCACATGAAACATACAAGACTTTGATTGCGTTGTCGAAGGTTTTATTACCCGATGCAAAGTTATCAATATCTAAAACAATTGAATCGTTAGCGAATGAAAAAGCAAAAAAGTTAAATGGTAAAATTAAAAAAATATAGATTGAAAAAATTTATTTGTCCAACTTGCAAAGGCAATGGATTTGTTAAAGTTACAAGTATTGAATATGATGAAATGATTCATCAATGTTGGGACTGTGATTCGGAGGGAGAATTTTATGAGACTTCAGATAATCTTATTGGTGACGGTGACAGTGATCGTAATTATGACATCAAGTTGCACTAGAGACTATAATTTAAACCCATGGACGACAGCAATAAAAATAATAAATGATTCCTGATACAGACAAAGCATATATTGCAGGACTCTTTGATGGTGAAGGTAGTATTCATTTTAAAAGAGGACCGGAAAAGAAAAAGAAACACAAGGGAAAGGGATATAGAATATCAAATAGCATTCGCATTAGTATGGAAATAGCTATGACTGATCAATCTGTGTTGATATGGCTACACGAAGTTTTAGGTGTTGGCACATTAATTGATAAACCACGTAAAGGACTTAGAAAGAATGGTACAAAGTATCTAATGCAATATAGATGGCGTTGTACATTTAGAGATGCTTATTACGTTTGTCTTTTAATCTGGCCTTGGTCTCATACTAAATTACCTAAAATTCAACAAATTATAGAACATTATTCTGATAAAAAAATTATGAATAATAATGTTGTTAGTCTAGAAGAATATAGAAAGGCAATGAATTTAGAATGAGTGATAAAGATAAAAAAGGTTTTAGTTGGGATGGTAAGTCTAGAGTTGTAACGGATTTATATCGTAAAAACTTTGATGAAATATTTAAAAAGAAAGTTTTAGACGGTGAAGATCCATTTAAAAAGAATGAGGAAGAATTGAAAGAAAGTTATGAACAATCTTTAAGGAATAAAAAGGAAAGAGATGAAAAAAGGTGAAGTAATATTAATTTGGAAGGGAAACAAAATACCTTGTGAAAATTGTGAGGTTATATTTAAAGATAAATTTGATAAAGAACATAAGGTAGAACTAAGTCGATTGATTAGAGTTTTTAATAATAATATTTGGGAAAATAAGAAGAGCGTCAAATGATGGATGAAAAAGATTTAAAGGAATATGAAGATAATATTCGCTTGGTCCAAGGTATAAAATTAAGTAATAAATACAACTATATACAAGGAAAACAGATCACGGACCATGGAACTGGGACCAGGGTTTATGACATAAATAATTCTCGACTTCCTAGTGTGACTACGATATTAGGCGCTACCAAAGATCAACAATTTATAAAAGACTGGAAGGCCAAAGTTGGAGAACAACGAGCAGAAGAAATCAAAAATCATAGTAGTAGGAGGGGCACAGCCATGCATAAATTCCTCGAATCTTATATACAAGGAGTTGGCTACGATGATCTTACAGGGATCGGACAAGAGGCGCGTCCCATGGCCAACAAAATTATTGAGGTGGGGCTTACACCAGTTGAAGAAGTGTACGGATCGGAAGTTACATTACATTATCCTGGCCTTTATGCTGGGTCTACTGATTTAGTATGTTTACACAATGACATGGAGTCTATAATTGACTTCAAGCAAGCGAATCGCCCCAAGAGAGAAGAATGGATAGATGATTATTTCTTGCAAATTGCTGCATATGCCATGGCTCATGACTATGTTTATGGTAGTAAAATAAGACAAGGAGTCATAATGATATGCACACCAGATTTATATTATCAAGAATTTAAAGTGCAGGACGCTGATTTAAGGTCTTGGAAGCACAAGTTTTTAAAAAGATTAGATATGTACCATGAGTTACAGTTTGATGAGAAAGAAAAAACAAAACCTATGAAAGCGGAGGACTTTACAAAATGAACGAACAACTACTTAAAACTCTTTTAAAGAGATATGATGCAGAGATTGAGGATGCGATATATAAGGTTGACTGTATTTGTAAGCATAATATGGTGATCCCGGAGCATGTGGATATCACGGGGGAACTGGATAAGCAGATAGAGAGAATAGCGTCAGCTGAGGACAAAGTGGCAGCATTGAGGAAACATTATGTTCGAAATAAGGCATAATGTCAAAAAAACGGTCGCCACAAACGACAGTGTATACGTATGGTAAAAAAAATAAAAAAAAAAATAAAAACTACTCTAGAAAAAGTGTCTTTTCTGTCATTTCGACTAGAATCATTGGTATACAACAATAATAGTTGCCAAATTATGGTTTTAAAAAGTGTCATGTGACAGATTATTCTGTCACTTCTCAGATTGCCCGCGCGCGAGGCAATTCATTTTGTCATTTTTTTCATTTTTTTTTACATACGTATACAGATTTTTAAGTTATAAGAAATTATGCCCAAGAAAAGAAGAAAAGCAATTGCCACATTTGGAACTCCAGATATACCTTTTCCAAAGGTAAGAGTCGAATGGATTGACTGTGTTAGCGACTCCGGTTGGGCTAACGATAAGGAATTTGATAAGATGAGATTAGCTAAACCTATTAACGAGGGTTGGTTATATTCTAAAGATAAGACCGCTATAAAATTATTTGCTTCTTATGATAGGGAAGATGATGGTAGTTTTAGTTTTGGGGATCGGACGATGATTCCTCGTCAGTGGGTGAAGAAGATTCAGAAGATATAGGTGTCTCTATTGCCTCTCCCTCAATCTGCTTTGCGTTTAGAATCGGTGCGTAATCATCTAATATTTTTTTCATTTTTAATTCTAGCTCTTCCTCTGATAATTCTTCTAGCTTACCTGTTTTTATTATTTTTCTGTCTATATATAATCCTGCAGCCATGCCTCTGTTCTTTTCAGCGTTGGTCGCAGCGGAAAAGGCACCCTTATTCAAAGCCGCTTCTCTAATCTTACCAAGTTCTGCTACATGCTTGTCGTAAGTAACTTCGTATTTTTTTAGTTTTTCTTCTCGTAATGCACCTATGTATTGCACCACTAATGGTGACAGTCTAGGGTTTTGTAATTCTGAGGCCTCAACACGTGCTCTCTTCTCACTGTATCCAGCAGCTATTGCTGCATCAGAGCCTGTTGTTCTACCTTCGTTAAACACAAGATATTCTGCAAATCTTTTTTGCATTTCTGTTAATCTTTTTGGAACTCCCATATTGACATTTTAAGGTAACATGGCTATATTGTCAAGATATGAAAGATGACAAAGTTATAAATTTACAGGAAATAAAAAATGATCGTGGTGACAATGATTTAGAAAAAACTATTGAAACACTACGACAAAGAATAAAAGAATTGTTGGCTATTAGTGGGAATCATCAAGAACTTATGGGTAAGTTAATTGTAGAGAATGAAAAACTAAAAAAAGACAATAAAACTTTGGTTAAACAGATAGACGATTATTTTAATGCTCGTTAAGGACTTACAACAATTCTTAGGTAATTTTACCGATAAGTTAAAAGATGGTAAAGGCAGAGGCAATGCAATTCAATATGCCAGAATTTATATTGAGGTAGATGGTTATCTTGAAGAGATTAAGAGAATGGAAGTACAAGAGAATAACATAATAGGTGCACAACAAGGTTTAAGATTAGTTTTAAAACCTGTGAAAAGTAAAAAAATAATATTACCTCCAGGCGTGCGTGGAGATTATTAGAAAGGAGGATAAATGTTTGAACTAACAGAAGAACAAAGAAAACAAATATTGCAATATTTATGGTCAAGACCATATGGAGAAGTTGCCACAATAATTGCTATGTTAGCGTCATTAAAGTCAAAAGCTAATGGCAAAAAGAATGACGATGATACCTTAAAAAAATAGGTGGGACCAGAGTCAAAATTACATAAAAAACTTGTTAAGGCTACTCCTAAAATTGTATGGAATAGGATTGAAAACCTTAGCAATTTAGGTACCCCTGATCTATTGGGATACAATGATTCTGGTACTTTTTTTACAGTAGAATTAAAAGTAACCAAGGGTATAAAAATTAAGTTTTCACCACACCAAATTGCATGGCATGTTAAGCATCCTAAGAATACATTTATCTTGGTCGAGGCCCTCGGTCCAAGAGCCACTAATCGTTTTCAATTGTTTCCAGGTTCAGGAATCTTGGCGCTTGAAGCTTGTGGCTTGAAGCTTGAACCTTTTTGCTTGGGGCTTGACGCTTGTAGCTTGGAGCTTTCTAAACTTGGTGTTGATGATCGCTTCTCATTTTGGCTTGGCGCTTGAAGCTTGTCGCTTGCAGCTTGGAGCTTCTTTCGTTCTGCCCGGAGGGCAGCATAATATTTTGGGTGATGGTATGTCATTAGTGCTGGCCGTATGATATATTTTTAATTTCTTTATTCCAGCAATTTCTACAATCTTTACATTGATTGCCTTGATGAGGCGCCGGGCACGTAGCGTGAGCTGTGACCACGGTCGACGTGTTTGGCCAGCTGTTGACTGGTCCCTGGTCAATCATTGGTGAAGAGAATCTAATTACCAGATTGCTTGGCGCTCTGTTGAGATGGTCCTTTATCCATGCTTCACGGGTTGGCATCCAGTGACGCTTAGAAGGTGTTAACCTGCAGACGTCGTATATTTTATTTAAATGTTCTAAGTCTTGTACATCTCCAGAGTCATGCCACCTGAACACGTCTGGCTTCTTGCTATTGATCAGGTGAGCCATAGCCTGGACCCATTGCGGGCTGCTTATAGCTGCCAGCCTTCGATACTGTGCATCTTGTACAACTTTAAAAACATAACAATTTTTAAGTGCATAACAATCATAACATACTGAGTCTTTAATCAGGCGGAGCTTGGACCCGGTTTTGCATTCTTTTGCAGGTATACCAATTGACCAGCCAGGCATTTTGCCAGGCTTCGACAGCCCGCCAACCAGGTCCCATGCTTCTTTTGTTTTCATAATCCTTTATTATCCTATTAATTTCTTCCAGTCAATAGTTGGATCTAATTCTTCTAAGCTTGACGCTTGAAGCTTGCTGCTTGGCGCTTGTTGCTTGTCGCTTAGCTTTTTAAAAAACTTCTCACAGCTGGCCAGGTACGCCCGCGGCAGCTCTGAGTGCGGCCGCAGGAAGTAATGTGTTAAGTCGTTGTGTTTAATTCTTTTCACTTATCTTTCTCATTTTTTCTTGATCTTCTTTTACTAGTCTTAGAATCTCTTCCAGAGCGTTAGCTATTCTATTAAGCGCAAGGTTTTGATTTTCTAAATTTTCTATTTCTTGTAAGTTTTCCATTCCTTCATTCATAACTATTCCTTTCTAAATTCATCCTATCATCTCCTGGACCTTCTGTCAAGCTTGTGGCTTGTGGCTTGTTGTTTTTTTTCTTTTTGTTAATTAGAATCATTCTAATCTGCTTTTTACAGCTTGTGGCTTGTTGCTTGTAGCCGTTGGCCCGGAGCCATTCAACATGGAGCTTTAATATATTAATTCC
>Ga0209232_1001883_pt1 | contig 10908 bp, 9 predicted proteins | sample ETNvirenome_2_60_FD_184066 | JGI IMG/M metagenome (GOLD analysis project Ga0209232, IMG submission 184066) | Marine viral communities from the Pacific Ocean - ETNP_2_60 (SPAdes) (version 2) | ecosystem: Environmental > Aquatic > Marine > Oceanic | place: Pacific Ocean | collected 2013-06-22
GAAAATAAAAAAAGGCTGCCAATAGAGGGGGCAGCCTTTCGTGTCGGATTAAGCTTAGAGCCGCTAAAATTAACGGATCTGTAAGATATTTTGTTGTAATGTTGAGTTAACTTCTAAGGCACGTGAATTCGCCTGGAAATTACGCTGTGCGCTGATAAGGTCAACCAGCTCATTCGTTAAATTAACGTTTGATTGCTCAAGTGCTGATGAGTTAATTGAACCCAATGTGCCTGAGTTTGGCTCACCCGCAATAGGCTCGCCCGAGGTTAAACTTTTCTTCCAAGAAGTGTCACCCGCTTGTTGTAAGCCTTGAGAGTTTGAAAAGCGCACCATAGCCACTTGGCCTAAGAATGAAGTATCGCCATTGCTGTATGAAGCAACTACTTTTCCATCTGCACCAATATCAATGCCCGCTAAACGACCGACTGTCGCACCATCTTGCTCAAGTGCTTTTACTTCAAAGTTACTAGCGTATTGCGTAGGCACTTTATTAGCGGTGCCTGCTTCATCACGCCAATTAACCGTGATTTCATTCGGGAACTGTGCGCCATTACCAAGTAGTGTCGATAAACCTGTCGAAGCATCTGAAGGCAAAATAATGTCATCAAATGTGGTTTCTGGAGCGGTTACGTTCGGTAAACCCGCCGCCGTGAACTCAAGTGTATCAATTGGCGTGTGTGCACCTGTGCCCGTTGCAGCACCTGAAGCATCAAACGCTTGACCATCCATTGTGGCGTACACTTCCCACGTATTTGGCGTTGCTGTAGGGTCTTGCTTTACAAAAAATAACTGCACAACATGCGGCTCACCTAATGAGTCATAAACAGTTGTTGAAGTAGACGAGTTATAGCTCGTGCTATCAGTTGGATCAAAGGTTGTCGTTGTTGGCGTATCGACACGTGCGTCTAAATTCATTGAGCTGTAGATATTACTCGTATGACGAGGCGAACCTGAAGCATCAGGAATTTGAATCGGTGAAGTAGTACTTAAACTTACCGACGTCGTATTACCCGTTGATGGGTCAACAGGGAAACCTTGCAGGTAGTTACCATTGGCATCAACAACAAAGTTATCTGCATTTAATTTAAATGCACCCGCACGCGTATATGTAAAGTCTTGTGATGCGATGTCATCACTCATCGCAAAATAACCTTCCCCTGTGATTGCTAAATCAAGTGAGTTATTTGTGAATGATAACGACCCTTGGTGAAACTGTTGTGCAACCGTTGCTGTTTTAACACCGTCGCCGTTTTTTGTTTTACCAGAACTAAATACTGACGATGCGTACACATCAGCAAACTCAGCTCGCGACTCTTTAAAGCCCGTTGTGTTTACGTTGGCAATATTATTTGCCGTTACGTCTAAATCTTTTTGTGCGGCTGCTAAACCTGTTAATGCAATATTGAAGCTCATAACTCACCTCTAACCTATCTCTTAGCCTAAGCTAACCCAAACCTTTTTAATTATGCGATTTCAGCTATATCAGTTAGCCTAACCGCACCCTCTTTTGTATTTACGATAATGCCGCTGCTGCCATTAATATTGACACTTTCAATGTTCTTAAAGGTTGCCAGAGGCATGCTGCTGTAGTCTCCATTTACGAAGCCTTCAGCGCTAATATTGTATTCGCCTTCAGGAAGAACATTGCCCTCACCATCTTTACCATCCCACTCGAAACGGTGAGCACCTGCAGATTTCGATCCTAAATCAATCGTGCGATCTAATTGTCCCGTCGAATCAGTGATTCTTAACGTAAGAGATTCAACAGTTGTTTCTGCCACAACGGAACCTTTAGCTAAATTTTCGCCATCAAAGTCAATAGTCTCTGACTCAAGCAACGCTTGCTTACCCACTAACGTTGACGCTTGTAATGCCGAATTTGATGTCATGGATGCAGTGAGTGACTCAAATTTTGTGTTTAAATTTGAAATACCTTCTGCCATGGTAAAGTTCGTCATTTGCGCAATCATTTGATCGTTATCAGCAGGATTGCTCGGATCTTGAAACGACAACTGCTGCGTTAACAACGAAAAGAAATCTTCTTGAGACAGTGTATTACTGTCTTCTTTTGCTGTTGGCGTGTTTGTCTCATTCCAACGCAAGCTATCCATATAGGATGATGATGCAGAGCTGATGTCGTTACTCATAACTTATCCTCGATTACCGTTGTCCTAACAACAGTGTTTTACTTAACATTTGCTTAGCTGCATCAGCAACTTGCACATTTGTTTGGTAAGAGCGAGAGGCAGAAATCATATTAGCCATTTCTTCTACAACGTTGACATTTGGTTTATAGATATACCCATTTTCATCCGCGCTGGGGTGATTCGGGTTGTATTCTATTTGTAGCGGCTTATCGCTCTCTACAATGCCTAATACTTTAACGCCAACAGAAGAGCCCTGCGGATTACTTTGCGATGCTGACGCTTTTGTAAGTTCAGCAGCAAACACAGGATGGCGCGCTCGGTATGTCTGGTCTTGGCTTGAGCTAATTGTATTTGCATTCGAAATATTACTTGCTGTGGTATTTAAGCGAACATTTTGTGCGCTCATACCCGTGCCCGAAATATCAAAAACATTATATAAACTCATGATTAAGCTCCTTGACTACCGAGGGCTTTTTTAAGGCCTTTAATTTTACTACTCATAAATTGCAGGCTTGCCTGATACTCTAATGAGTTTTGTACATACAAGTTTCGTTCCACTTGTATATCAACAGAGTTACCATCACCTGTATCTGCTTGATTTGGCGTACGAAACATTTCTGAATTACCAACAAATCGGCTGCCACCGGCAAGGTGTTTCTCATCCGTTCTTACCATGCTATTGCCGCCGTGCTGGTTGCTTTTTGCCGCTTTTAATGCGGATGCAAAATCGACATCTTTCGCTTTATAGCCCGGCGTATCAGCATTAGCGATATTTGTCGCTAATAACTCAGCGCGTTGTGAACGGATCAACATGGCATGAGGATGCACACCGAATGCTTTATCAAAACTGATAGCCATAACCATCTCCAAAAATTTGACTCTCCTTAGCTAATGCAAAAGGTAAGCCAAAAATTAAGCATGATTATTTTATAATTAAGGTGTTGATATATAATGAAATTAGCAACCTAAGAACTAGGTTGCTAAGGAAAGATTACTTTTTCTGGTAGATGATACCCGGATTACATCGCACCATATCAAAACTGTCACTAAGGCCAGCCATTGACTCTGAAGCGCCTAAAAACAGGTAGCCTTTTGGATTAAGTGCTTGCGCAAATTGCGCGATAATTTTTGCTTTTACTTCAGGTGCAAAGTAGATCAATACATTACGGCAAAAAATAATATCAAATTTACCCATCAAGGCATACGAATCCAATAAGTTTAAATGCCTAAAACTGACCATTTTCTTTATTGGATCAACTACTTGAGCCATACCGTTACCACTGTCTTTAAAAAACTTTTGACGTCTTTCAACAGACAAACCACGTGCCAAAGCCAGTGAGTCATATTCTGCGTTTTTACACATATCAAGCATAGTATTAGAAATATCTGTGCCGATAATTTGTGCGCCCATTTTTAAAACGCCAGGTTGCTTAGATTGAAACTCAGCAACCGACATGGCAATAGAATACGGTTCTTGACCTGATGAACTTGCCGCTGACCAAATTTTAATTGGACGACGCAATTCTTTGAATTCAGGGAAAAGTTTAGTTTTAAGCAATTCAAATGGGTATTGATCACGAAACCACAAAGTTTCGTTTGTTGTCATTGCATCAACCACTGCGGCACGAAGCTGCCTCTCGTGAGGACTCAAGGTTTTACTTACCAACTGTGACAATGACTCAACATTAAAACGCGCCATCAATGGCGCCAAGCGACTTTTCACTAAATAAAGTTTGTTATCGCCTAGTACAATGCCACATTGTTGCTCTAAAAAAGAGCGGAACTGATCGTATTCGCTTTGTTGTAAGTGCTTATTTTCCAAAGTAATACCACCTATAAATAATTAATCACAATGAACCCACTTTTTAACGGCAGTCGCTAATTCGTCTGGGTTAAATTTTGCAATAAAATCATCGGCACCCACTTTTTCTATCATCGCTTGATTAAAAACACCACTGAGTGATGTATGCAAGATTACATGCAAAGGTGATAATTTTGGATCGGCCTTAATTTCTGCGGTTAAGGTGTAGCCATCCATTTCTGGCATTTCAACGTCTGAAATTAACAAGCCAACTCGCTCAGTAATATTATTTACACAATCAAGTTCTGCTATTTCACGTAAGCGTATTAAAGCTTCTTTACCATTTTTAGCGAGTTCAGTTTGTACACCGAGAGGTTCTAACGCACGTTTTACCTGATTACGCGCAACGGCCGAGTCATCAGCAATAAAAACGATTCGCTCCCCTAAATCTTTTTGGATTTCTCCCTCACCAATCACATCCGCACTTACTTCAGTGTTAACAGGGCAAATTTCGTTAAGGATCTTCTCGACGTCTAAGATTTCTACCAGTTCGTTTTCTATTTCAGTGACCGCGGTTAAATAAGAGTAACGCCCTGCACCTGAAGGTGGCGGCATAATTTTTTCCCAGTTCATATTAACGATGCGCTCTACGCCACCGACTAAGAACCCTTGCACTGAACGATTGTATTCCGCAATGATAATAAAACTATCTTTGATATTTTCAATGGCAGGACCACCAACAGCCATTGATAAATCGATAACAGAAATGGTTTGACCACGAATGTGTGCAACACCACGAATATAAGCATTCGATTTTGGCATGTTTGTAAGCGGTGGACATTGTAGAACCTCTCTTACTTTAAACACGTTAATACCAAAGCGTTGTCGCCCTCTGAGTTTGAATAATAGTAATTCAAGGCGGTTTTGCCCAACCAACTGTGTACGCTGGTTTACTGAGTCTAAAATGCCTGCCATTTCAATCTCCTAAAGATAAACAACCAGAGCCGGAACAATAATTGCTTACTTTGTGTTAAAGCTACATAAGGTTACGAAGCGTCTGTTTTTTGACGCAAAATATTTATACCTTGTTTTCAACAATAAGCATAGTCGAAACAATATGAGTTTGTTAAAAAAAAGCCGAAGATACAGTGTTTTTTATTTTCTTTCTAGCTTGTTATTTGCCACGCATCTACAAGCTGAAGTGTATAATAACGAGCAACTTCAACAAATAGCTATTGATTTTGTCAGCGAGCAGATCCCCGATCTCGATACGGCACCGCAAGTAAGTGCATTACCACTTGATAGCCGTATTCCAGAAAGATTGTGTGAATCGCCATTAAATAAAACATTACCGACAGAACCTCCTTTTAATCGGCAGGTTACCGTACAACTTAAATGCGATGACATAAATAGTTGGACTCAATATGTGCATGTTCGCATTATTGAGCTGGAACCCGTTGTTGTCGTAACAACCAATTTAGCACGCGGTGAAGTAATTAGAGCAGAGCATTTGCGCTTAGAGATGAAACCTAAGCAGTTTGTAAGAACGCAATATGTTCAAGAAAAATCAATGCTTGTCGGCAGTCGTAGCAAGCGCAATATTCGCAGTGGTGTGCCTATTGTAATGAGCCATGTTTGCATGGTGTGTAAAGGCGACAATGTGACTATTTATGCTTCACTGCGTGGCTTGAGGATCAAAACAACAGGTATTGCGCTTGAAGATGGCACATTAGACGAATTAGTACGTGTAAAAAACAAAAAATCAGGTAAAGTATTAAATGCACGTGTGGATGGTGTTGAGTCTGTACAAGTGAATATTTAATTTTTTATATTTATGCTAAAGTATCCGCTGTGCCCGCCGATATATAGGCATATGTTGGGTAATGTATAGGTCAAAAATTATGGTAAGCAATGTCAATAATGGTCAACAACAAACTTCTGTGTTGACGAATACCAAGCAAAAAAATCTTGATTTACAAAAAGATAACGCTAACGCGGCAGCGGCAAAATCGACAGCGCCAAAAGCAAGTGCAGATTCGGTAAGCTTAACGCCTCAAGCTAAACAACTTAAATCTTTACAAGATAAAGCTGAACAGTCGTCTGGCTTTGATAGCAATAAAGTGGCTGAGTTAAAAAAAGCAATCAGCGAAGGTAAATACCAAATTGATGCTGAAAAGTTAGCTAAAAATATCGCCGCATTTGAGTTTGATGTGTATGGCTGATCATAATCATTTAATCGCCAGCAAATTAACACAACAAGTCACTTGTTTAGAGTCTATTGCTGTGCTTTTGGATGATGAATTAACAGCCATTGCTGCAAAACGTGGTGAGGGGCTAAAAAGTATTGCCCAACAAAAAGTCTCTCTACTACAGCAAATTCAGTTAATAGATAAAGAAGTGCAAACGCTGGTTAGCAAAAATGACTCGCCAGATGATGAAGTAAACGAACTCATTTCTAAAGTAAACTCTCTTCTTGCAGCCTGTAAAAAGAAAAATGATGTGAATGCACATGCAGCTCATCAAGCCCAGCTTAGTGTTAAGCAACTAAAAGATATCTTGATTGGCGCACCTTCATCGATGACCTACGATCAAGGTGGCAGTGTGATTCAAGGCGATAAAAAAATAGTGCATAACCTTAAAGCATAATGCCCGTTACTCGTTTCTCGTTACCCGTTTCTCGTTTCTCGTTACCCGTTTCTCGTTTCTCGTTACCCGTTTCTCGTTTCTCGTTTCTCGTTGCTCGTTTCTAGTTACTCGTTGCTCGTTTCTAGTTACTCGTTTCTCGTTGCTCGTTTCTCGTTGCTCGTTGCTCGTTGCTCGTTGCTCGTTTTACAAACTACCCAATTCAAAAAGAAAGCGCGATAATTATCGCGCTTTTCTTATTTAAGCTTAACTATTTATCTAAATATCAATTGAGTTATTGCCTCCCTCAATGAGTTTTTTGATTAGCTCATCTGACTCACTTTGGATATTACTGGCAGGCTCTGACGTGACTTCTGTGTTGCCTGTAAATGCTAAGCTCTGACTTTCACTGTTGCTATCAAGGGCAAGTAAATTACTTTGTTCACTATCACTTAAGACATCTTCGATAGTCACGTCAAGCGCAGCAATACCCCCACTTGAGGTTGGCTCTGGGCTTGCATCTAATAGAACAAGGCTGAGATCAATACTTTCTGCAGTTTGCTCGTCAGCCTCAATGCTGTCAGATCCTAAGGCCATTTCTTCAGGACCCGCACCGCCAGTGCTTGCGGGCTCTCCATTAATTTCAATATCATTGCCGTTAATATCAACAACGCGCACATTACCAATTGAATCTGTAATGCTAAAGCGTGCATCTGCTAGGCCTAAACCCAATATATCAAGCAGGTTAATATCAACGATACCTATTGACCACTGTCCATTTTGTACAACCGAGCCGCCTTCACTTAATAAGGTGATCCCTAAAGCAAGGGCGTTATCTAATTGCACGATAGCCCCATCTTCTGCATCCGTTGTGCCGTCAAAGCCAGTAATGACAAGCCCTAAGTTTAGTAAAGAGTTAACATCTATATTCTCAAGTGTCGGCGGAATCGTATCAATTTCTAATCCTGAAATTGCACCCGTTGTTACGCCACTACTAACAATCGTTGCGGTTACCGTGTAAGTGCCATCCACTAACGCACTGTCTGGTGTTACACTCCAAGTGCCATCACTTAATGAGGTAACCGTTTTCGTTTGTTGCGTAGTGCCATTATCAAACACCACTTCTATTTCACTGTTTGGTGCAATTGATTTACCCGTAATGAGCGGGGTGTCATCGTTGGTTAGCTGTAACCCATCATCAATGGTTATAGTCAATCCAGCATCAATAATACCTGAGGCTGTTTGCTCTGTAGTGCGGTCTTCAGCATCTGTGACACTTGCCGTTACAGTGTAAGTGCCATCAACAAGTTCAGATAATACTTCCACTGACCAAGTGCCATTACTGTTCACTAAGGTCGTTAGCGTTTGTGAAGCACCATCGGCACCTTGCACAATCAGTGTCACAGTTTGCCCTGTTCCCACAGTACTTGTGCCGCTTATCACTGGCGTTGTGTCTGCTGAGATAGCCGGTACATCTAATGTCAATTCAGGGGCGGAATTGTCAAAAGTGTCTGTACTAATAGTCGTGGTATTACCGGCGGCATCGGTCGCTGTTGCCTCTACATAAGCTAAGTTCAATAATGACACCGACAAGTTCAATACTTGCCAATCACCATTGGCATCAACGGTTGCTGTATATGGCACACCAGCCACTCCACCGACGAGGTAGTTTGTTATCGTAATAACACTGCCTTCAGGTAAGTCAGATGTACCAGATAAAGAGACCAACAGACCTAATAGGAACGATGGCACAATGGTGAGCTCTGGGGCTACGGTATCAACTTCGCCACCTGTTTTACTGTCTGTTCCGGTATTACCCGCAGTATCCGTGATACTTGCAGTAACAGAATAAACTCCATCGGCCAACACTTGATCTGCTGCTGCTTGCCAGTCACCGTTCGCATCGGTGGTCGTTGTAACACTGTGCTGTGCTCCACCGGCTGCGATAAAGGTGACTGTAATAGTGCTATTGGCCGCATCAGACGTACCACTAATAAGAGGGGTTGAGTCGTTCGTTAAAGTTAAACTACTTTGATCAATGCTAACGACAGGTGCTGTGGTATCAACCGCAGATGTCGTTGAAGCGCTGCCATTGTTTCCTGCGGTATCTGTCACGACTGCGGTTACTGTATACGCTCCCTCAGCGAGTGCTTGAGTCGCTTCAACTTGCCAATTTAAACTTGCATCTAGTGTCGTTTCGACACTGTGACTTACGCCGGCAGAGTCTACAAACGTAACGACTACTCGATTGCCTGCCACTGCGCCAGTTGCACTGCCCATTATCACTGGCGTTAAATCGGTTGAAACAGCCACAGTGTCAATGACCACATTCGCAGGTGTAATATCAATCACACCCGATGCAGAGGCTGAGCTGGTGTTACCAGCAGTGTCAGAAACGCTTGCTGAAATCGTGTAGGCACCTTCAGCTAATGCTGTACCTAATGCAACAGACCAAGCACCTGATGCGCCAACAACCGCAGATGCTGTCACAATATCGCCCGCACTGTCGGTGACACTTATCGTCACCACGCTACCCTGTGGTGCATCACTTGTACCACTGATTGTTGGTGTGGTGTCATTCGTGATTGCTGGAGAGTCAACTGTTAACGCTGGCGGAGTGAGATCGATGTCACCTTGACGACTTGCCGTACCAGTGAGTCCATCTTCAGACACACTTGCTGTAACAGTATAGTTTCCTTCACTGAGCGGCGTTGTTAAGTCTACAGTCCATGTACCGCTGCTAATAGTGGCGATAGCTGTTTGGCTATTACCAAGTGCATCGACAACAGTAATGGTCACTTGAATACCGTCAGCTGCATCACTTGTACCCGAAATGGTCGGTGTGGTGTCGTTAGTGACTGCAAGAGCATCAATCGAAATTGTAGGTGCATTGGTATCTAGCGTTGCCGTGTCTGTTACCGTTACCGTGTTGTTTGCAGCATCGGTAATTGTCGCTGTAATAGTCAGTAAGCCATCAGCCAATGCTGTTGGAACATCTGCTGACCATGACCCATCAGCCTGAACAGTTGCAGTAAAGCTGTATGTATTCCCATCATTTACCACACTAATATTTACGGTGCTGCCTGCAGGCTCATTGGTGCTACCACTAATTGTTGGTGTTGAATCATTAATAGTCCCTAAACCATCTAGAACCAACTCAGGTGTAAGAGTATCAATTGACCCCGTTTCGGTGTCAGTACCAACATTACCTGCAACATCTGTGATAGTCGCTGTGACACTATAATTGCCATCTGGCATAGTACTCGGTGTTACTTGCCATGACCCATCACTTTGGACGGTTGCCGTTAATGTTTGTATATCGTTGTTGCTATCTGTCACCGTAACAGAAACCTGAGTACCGGTGGCTTCTGTCGATGTGCCCGAAATAACAGGCGTACTTGAGTTACCAAGTCCCAACGTGTCTATCACTACGACAGGCGCAACTGTATCAACCGTTATCGATGCCGTTGCAGTTTGCGTATTATTAGCATCATCCGTTATGGTCGCCGTAATAGTGTAACTGCCATCGGTAATATCAACCGGTACTATAAACTGCCAAGTACCATCTGATGCTACTGTGGTGGTAATGGTTTGTCCTGCAACCTCAACGATAACTAAGCCGCCTATTTCGTTACTACTACCTGAAATAGTTGGACGCGCGTCAGAGGTGCCATCAACCGCGTTAACAACTAAGGTTGGCGCAATGCTGTCTAACACACCCGATGTTTGCTCTGTAGTTAAATTACCGACCTGATCCCTTACCGATGCCGTTACTGTAAAGGTCCCTTCAGCTAGCGCTGTGGGCACATCGACAGACCAAGTTTGGTTACTTTGCACAGTTGCAGTAAAGGTTTGTGAATCACCATTGGCATCTTGAACGGTGATGTTGATCACCGTGCCTTCTCCCATATCCGTTGTGCCCGAAATGGTTGGGGTTGTATCATTTGTTAATGCATCAACAGTAACCGTCAGCTCAGGCGCCACATTATCAAATTCTAATGTGCTCACAGTAGCAGTGTTACCCGCCGCATCTGTGCCACTTGCCGTAACATAAGCCAGGCTAATAAGTGGGACAGTAATGTTGGCAAGCGTCCAATTACCATTTGCATCAGTCGTGGCGGTATAAGTCGCACCTATTAAGCCCCCTACTAAATGTTCAGTAATTGTGATCACACTGCCTTCTGGCAAATCTGATGTGCCCGATAAGCCAACTAAATTTCCTAATAAGAATGAAGGAATAATACGGATATCTGGTGCAATTGTATCAACTACACCACTGTCTGTGGCGCTGCTGTTATTACCGGCTGAATCGCTGATACTTGCTGTCACACTGTAGTT